>Ga0116231_10003574_pt1 | contig 32207 bp, 35 predicted proteins | sample S1TSphgellanicum_2_FD_89695 | JGI IMG/M metagenome (GOLD analysis project Ga0116231, IMG submission 89695) | Host-associated microbial communities from peat moss isolated from Minnesota, USA - S1T2_Fd - Sphagnum magellanicum MG | ecosystem: Host-associated > Plants > Peat moss > Unclassified... | reverse complement strand
TTTCTTCTTTTTTTTTTTTTTTTTTTTTGGCTTTTCGTTCCATTCCATTTGTTTCGTTCCTCCTTTATTGGTGTAGAATCTAGCAAGATGCACGCCAGAGTTTTAGAGAAGGAGGTTTCTCCAATATCTATCTGTTTTAGGATTTAAATTGTTGGAGATTCAGGTGCAACTTGATGCGTTGCAGTCTTGTGAGCAAAGTTGCAGGGTATGTCAGGGTTTTGGTGGCAGGGGAGGAGCTAAAGCATTTAGGGTTTCTGTTTGTGCTGGATGTAGGAAAGAGGATGCGGAAGCCTGTGCATCGGAGAACTGTTGATTATAGTTCGACTGTTGTGCGCTACATACAGGTGTTTTTTTTTCCCTCCTCTTCCCCTTCAGAAAAGCTGTCACGGTAAAATGTGTTGCAGGCAGGAGGAGTACTTGAGCTCTTGCTCTGCCCTTTTCTGGCTGATGGTGGATTTTGTGTTCTTTGTAAGCATGATCTCAGAAAGTCCAAATGACAGTCCAATTTCTTAAGGGCCTGAACAAGTGGCAGGGGAAGATGGTTACTAAGAATGAGAGCTTGCTGATGGTTTTGCAGACCCGTATGTGGCAACGGGATGTCCGAGATGCCCCTGTGTTGCAGCCCTGTTCAGCTGCTGCTATTGATGTAAGTGGGAATTTCGGGTTAGGATTTTGCAACTTGAATCTGTGTACATTTTCTGATGCATTGGTCAACACCCCACACAGCAAGCATCTGAGGTTGAAGAGGTTTTGTCAAGTTGTTGTTGATGAGGTCAGTGATTTAGGCAGATGCACAATGACAGCAGTTTATATGTTATGTTGCAGCCAAGATGCTGCTGTGAATGTATGAGTGGTTGTAGGTTTAGGGTTTTGTAAGGCTTTGTTTGCACAACTTGTGTCAGGTAAGGTTCAAGTTGTTGCTACTGCAAACATGTGCAGAGGAGTAGGAAGTATATAACTATGGTTTATATTCTGGTAATCCAAGCTTGAGCTGCTGCAAGACATGCAATTTCTACTTTTTTTTGTTGGAACTTTGTGAATGACTGGAATCTGCATATTGAAATCTGTTCTGGACATTGTGGGTTTTGCAGTTGCTTCCAACTGTCGCTTATCCTGACAATCCAGCTACAAGCTTCACCACCAAGTTTGTGCATCCATCAACAAACAAAGTGCGCTGTTCAATAAATCGAGTTCTGGTAATATCTCCACATGATCAATATGTGTCTACATACCCATCAACCTCTGATGTTCAGCATGCAAAACAACAGTCTGGTTCTGCTCTGTATTTTTTCGAGGCATTACTGCACTTTGGTGTACTCCCAAGTCTGGGCAATCTCTTTAGATCTGATGTTTGAAGTAGGAGAAAGCAGCTGCCAAATCTGATGATGGTGCATTGTTGGATTGCAGTGGACACCAACAGGGCGAAGATTGATCACTGGATCTCAAAGTGGAGAGTTCACTTTGTGGAATGGACAATCTTTCAATTTTGAGATGATTTTGCAAGTAAGTCTCCTGCAAAATAAAAGCTTAGGAAATCATTTGAGTTCCTCTAACGCCCTTTATAGTATAATCAAAGTGATTCTGGGGTTGTTACCCAAAGGTATAGTGTTGAAAGTTGGGTTTGTGGGAATTGCTTTGCTGAGGCAGGCACATGATCTGGCTGTGCGATCAATGATATGGAGCCACAATGAGAATTGGATGGTGACAGGGGATGATGGTGGCTGTATCAAGTTTGTACTTCTCCATTCTCATGCATGATGTCTTTGGGTGCAAGAAATGGTTGTTCCCATTACTTTGGATGTTGTTGTGGATATCTGCACACATGTTCATTTTGCAGGTTCTCTTGGACACTGGAATTGGAGTTTTTTTCCTTTTTTTGGGGGGGGTTGATCATTGACTTGATTGTCATCCTGGTTATGCATGTAGGTACTGGCAAACCAATATGAATAACGTGAAGGCCAACAAAACTGCCCACAAGGAGGCAGTCCGTGACCTGAGGTAGGCACTTTGTCATTGATATGTTGGAAGTTTGTGCTTCAGGGTGTGTGTTTTCGTCCTCTTCTTTTCACTCTCATGAAGGAAATTCAGTGCTTCTGAAGTACCTGCAATTACTTGCTCAAATTTGGGGAAGAATTTGCAGCTGGGACTGGGAAGAAGAGGATGTTCAATATCTTAATTGTGCAACCATCAGCAAGCTCGATGCTGTTTTTGCTAGATCATTCTCCTGGTATAATGGACCTTGGTTGTGTGCAACGCACTCAGGAACTGTTTGGGTGGTTGTCTTTGCTCTGCATGACAGCTTTTCAAGTACAGACCTCAAGTTTTGCTCCTGCTCTGATGACACCACTGTTAAAGTGTGGGACTTTGCTCGATGCCAGGAGGAGCGTTCTTTAGCTGGTACATTTCAATACATCTATTATGCACATCCTTTGACTGTACATAGAGGAGCAAATGAGAGGTGCCTCTGTGCTGAAAGCTGAATTCCATCTTGTTTGGACCTCTGCTGCAGCCAGGGGAACCAAAGATAACGGCAGTTTCTAGCAGATGTTGTGAGAAGATGCATGTTGTAGTTCTTGAAATAATCTTGTGCTTCCCAATCATGCTCTTTTGAACAGACTATTATTTCTGGAGGGTGCATGCAGCGCATTGCCAAAGGGGATATTGGCTGCTGCCCTTTCACGGTGGCTTGTTGCAGTAATGAGAAACTGACAATTGTTTGGTGCAGTTGTTGCAATCAAATGGTAAAGCTGCAGGCTGATAGGTAGGGCTGGAGTGTTTATCGATGTGTTGAGCAGGGCATGGTTGGGATGTGAAGAGTGTGGACTGGCACCCTCAAAAGTCACTCCTGGTATCTGGTGTGTTGAGCAATCAAACATATTTCCTCAAGAACATGAGCTGATGCACCTTATGTTTAGCAATCGTGGATTGTATAGCACAAGGTAGGTGAAAAACCTTCCTTTGAACAAGAGGACTAAACAAGAACAATGGGTGAGTATGTGCAGGAGCAAAAGATAATCTGGTGAAGCTTTGGGATGCCAAGACTGGTCGAGAGCTGTGCACCCTGTATGACCTTCTTCACCTTTCTCTGTTTGTAAAGCTGCCATGTTGGGGTTGTCCTTTCTGCCTATGATGGGCATGGGGTTAATCAAGTTCATTATCTGTTGCAGGCATGGCCACAAAAATACTGTGCTTTCAGTGAAGTGGAACAGCAATGGCAACTGGGTGCTAACTGCCTCTCGGGATCAAACAATCAAGGTAGTACTTTCCTACACTACATGCTTACAGAGTTATTGAAGTATTTGCTACCTTTTTTATGTTGGTATTTTTGTGGATGAGTTTGATGTTATGGTGCGGACTGGCAGCTCTATGATGTCAGAACGTTTAAGGAACTGGAGACTTACCGTGGGCACCGAAAGGAAGTCACAGGTTTACTTTGTTTCCTTTGACACATTTTGCTGCTACCACTTTTGTTGCTGAGGTTTTGAATTTGCATAACAGTGTTGCAAGAGAGAGATGAACATCTGCAGTGGAAGAGAAACCAATCAGGAAACATGAGTGCTCAACTTGAACAGTCATGTACTAAGCTGTGCAGTTTCTTTCCTGCTCACAGCACTGACCTGGCATCCATTTCATGAGGAGCTGTTTGTGAGTGGAAGTTATGATGGCAGCATAATTCACTGGCTGGTTGGGTAAGCTCCCTTGTCTCATTTATTAGTTAGGAGACTTTTTCTTGTGTAAGCTGGAAAGGGCATGTATGGGAGGTTGTGATTTTGGGCGCTGTTTATACTGCTACAATGAGGACATGCGGCAGTGAGAAAAAGTGGTTTGCTTTTTAACTGGATTGGGAACAGGCATGAAGGTCCACAAGCAGAAGTTGCAAATGCACATGAAAGCAGTGTGTGGGATCTGGCCTGGCATCCCATGGGGCACATTCTCTGCAGGTAATTTTGGGTATGTTTGCTCTGTTTGGTAGGTTGTCTCATGATGATTTGTGTGTCTCCCTCAGCATAAAGTATGATGGGCTGATAGGCAGTTGATGTGAATGCCTTGTACAGTGGGAGCAACGACCACACAACCAAGTTCTGGTGCAGAAATCGACCTGGCGAGACTCTCCGAGACAATAGGCATAACAATGCACATTCACAAGGTATATGAGCAAGTTTTCTCCTTCTGATGTTCAGCTACGTCTTGTGCTGCATGGAGTAACTGGTTCATCTTGAGGTCTGTTTACTATTTTTGTTGTCCAATTTTGTATTGCTGAAATATGGGGATCCTGACTTCTGGTACAGCGTACACCTTCATAAATTTGACATGGGTCATGGGTTGTGGATGAGTGGAATTAGGAAATGCAAGTGACTCTCAGGCAGCTGGGCCCACTACACCAGGTCCATTTGCTGGAGGTGGTCCAGTACGTGGTGAGGGTGCTATTCCTGGTGTAGGCATGGCATTGTCATTGGATCCAGCTGGTGCTAACAGGTCAGTGGTGCAAAATGTGATGCCAACTCCAAACCCCCCTATTTTGCGGGGGCCCCATCCTCCTACTACACCATACCCAACTGCCACATATCAGCAGCAGCAGCACCAACAGCACCAACAGCAGCAGCAGCACCAACAGCAGCAACAGCAACACCAGCAGCAGCAGCAGCAGCAGCAGCAGCAACAGCAACAGCAACAGCAACAGCAGCATCAGCAGCAGCAACAGCAGCAACAGCAACAGCAACAGCAACAGCAGCAGCAGCAGCACCAACAGCAGCAGCAACCTCTGCCACCGAGACCTGTTCCACCCCCACAACCACCACCTGGGCCACCACCTCGTGCCGCCCAGCAATTAGCTCTGCCTGGAGGTGGGATGATGATGCCAGGCCAAATCATGCACAGCCCATTAAGCTCACAAGGTCCACCTCAGCTGCGGCCACCACCTATGGGTCCCACTCCACCAATGGGGCCACCACCAATGCGTGATTACATGCAACCTGGAGGGTTCAGGCCCCGGCCACCTGGCATGGGTGGTGCACCTGGGCCATACATGGCTATGCCTGGAACAATGGTTCCTGGGCAACACCCATATCAGGTAGAGGATCTCAACACTGTATCCAGGGTTTATTGCTGTTTAATGTACATGCTTTCTTAGATGTTTTCTTTCATTGACTTCAAGGAAAAGCTTTAACCTTGTTCTGGCTTTTCTTAATTGTGAGTATTGTTTTCTTAGATATCTGGAGATCCACATATTTTTCTTTTGTGGGCATTTGTTGCAGGGGCTTGTGGCACCAAATATGATAGACATGCGAGCACACAGCATGAGTATGGGCATGAACATGAATGTCCCGATAGCTATGAATATGGGTGGACCTCCACATCCTCACCAACCTGGGCCTCCTCATGCATAGAAGAACAATTGTCCTCACAGCAACTGGGTTATCCAGGTTGAGTCATTTTGGTTTAATTTGGTTTATACAGTTGCAGGCCTTTGGTTATGAATGCCAAAGAGTATTAGGACACAAAGATCTATGCCCATTTGCTCAGAACTCTGTCATTATGGTTTTACCCTTGCATGGTCTGATTGAAGCTTTTAGCTGAATATCACCAGTAACGTCATTAAATTGGTTCGTTAACCTGCATAAGCAGTCACATTCTTTGAAAGGCAGGTTTGTCAGTCACAGAAAGAAAACAAAAGCATTAACATGAAAAAGCACTTGCCTTAGACAGCAGTTTTGTGAATTTGCAACTTCACAATGAGCATATGTGAACTTTGGAGGGATTGTAAATTTGTGTTGAGAAACCCAATGTTGGATACTGTGGAGCTGAACTGTGATTCTAGTTTGTGGAGTGGGAGATTATCCCATGTGTTGCCTTTCATCTTGGGTCATGATGGATGCTTGGAGCTGAGATGCAATTCAAGTTTGTGGAGTGAGAGATTGTACCATGTGCCAACTTTCATCTCAGGCTACAAAACAATACTTAAAATTTGCCACATCACTTGCTTGCTCCTTTTGTGAACTTTAATTACAAGTGCAATCATATTAGATTGCCTATGTGAAATTATTTTTGGCAGAATTGATTTCATCAAAATGAGTTTTGCCAATTTTCATTTCAAGTGTTTCAAAATTGTAGCACAGCTGAGGTTTACTGGGATTTTGTTTTGCTTCGTTTTGGATTAAATTCATAGGATACAAAACCTAAACCCTAAACATACTGTCATATTGGCAATTATCCACAAGAAGAATTAAGGAGATTAAAAGTCCTATTACATTTTCCCAACCTGCTGGAATCTATTGTCTTAAATATGGTGATTTCAACTCTTCAGACACATTTTCATTTCTTTGACACATTTTTTTTCACAAAAATCCTTTGTATGAATTGCACTGGATTTTTTCCAATTACCAATGTCTCACCAGGGAGTAAAAATTAACCAGGAAAAAAAAAAAGCAATGATTGCCAGATGTCTATGTTTGCACACGATTACTTGAAATTAATAATACCACAGTTTGTCAGGAGTGGCTTATATAGAGTGTAGGTTTTTTTGCCTATATGAGGTGAAATGCCAAGCAAAATACAACTGCAACTTTGTCCAAGTTACGAGAGAATGCAAGAAAAAAAAACCACCCTATTTTCTAGAAAAAAACCAAATCTTGAACATTTTCATGTCATAAGACTGCAGCTGCAACAAAGCTTCGGTTCTTGACAGCATCATGTGCCACGTCTTCCCATCCTGTAGATTCCACAAAGCGCTCAATCTGCATAATCCACCATTTTGTTTGTCAAAAAACTGATGACAACAAACAATCAATAAACAAATTTAGCAGCACACAACATTTGGGACCCCTTTTGTTATTTATAATGTAGAAACGAAACCAGTGCCTACTGACCTTCAGGGTACTTGTCTTGAAGGACTGTGACATATCCTCCATGCCACCCAACACATACAAAGCATCATCCAAGACAACTGCTGCTCCATAAGCCCGTTTACTTGTCATGGACAGGCCCTGCATCATCAAGCAGCATCTGAATTGAGTAAACTTTTGTCTATTGCCAGAAGTTCAAATTGGAAACATTTGGACTTTGGATATTAGCTAATTTTCCTGCTTGATAAAACCAATCAATCTTGCAATCTTTGCTCAATGGAAGTGAGAACATTGCAGTCCATAAGCACTCAAAAGCTGCAATTTCATTTTGCCAATAGGATAGGAACATAGAATCCTACTGGCATCCAAGCATGTCCTCGTGGATCAAAGATCTCTACAGTATTTAGAAAATTTGTGCCATCAAACCCACCAAGAGCATACCTGCCATCAACAAATTTTTTCCGATCAGTAAATTGAAACACTTTGGAAGATGCAATTCCACCTTTTCACAAAGAAGAAGAAAATGACAAAGAAAAAACCTTTGGTCCTAGCATTTGCCAGTGAGGAATTCAACAAACCCAACCCTGTGGAAATAACAAAAGATGAGGACATGAAATTGAAATATAAGTTTCTCTCACAATTTCCCATTGAGGACAGTTGCTGACAGACTTCCTCGTTTACTTCCCATTGCAGGGATTTGGGTCCAAAGGCCTTCACGTGGATCAAACCGCTCCACACTCCTGAAACAAAGACACAATCCTTGTGTATAAAAAGTACTTGGGTCCAACCAAACCATGGAAGGAAACCCATTTCAACCCCTGAAGGGAAGACATAACCCCCTCATCCACTCAAGGACTTCATAATCAGGGTCTGTGGATCCACAATAATGCAAACAGGAGAATGTTGGGGGAGAAAAGTAACAATGATGAACCAAGAACAGAATATACCTGAGATAATCTTCTCCATTAAACCCCCCCAAGGCATATATTGCTCCATTGAGCTCTGTTGCTGCAACACAAAAACGCTGGGAGCATACGCACCAGGGCAGCAACTGTCAGTGTGAATATGCACCATTCTGACACCTCCCAAAAAGGAAAATCCTAAACTTGGCATCCACATATAATAACCTTTGTGTATGTACACACACGTAGCTGCATAAGAACAAGGCATGAAATTTCATGACATACTTTCTCAAGCATTTTTGTTGATGGAATCCAAGTGCCAAGAACTGGCTCGTAGCACTCCACTTCGTTGAAGTGAAGAAGCCCATTACCCCCACCCATAGCATAGATGCAGTTCCCCACAGTTGCTCCTCCTAAACTCCCACGCTTCAAACGCATTGGTGCACACACCTCCCATCTACCAGTAGTAATACTGTAGCACTCAGCTGCCCAAACAGATCAAAGATTAACACAAAATTGCAATAATTTTTACCCACTCACTCACCATGCCTTCAATCCCAAAGAAGTTTGTCGACAGAGAAAATACCCATTATGAGAAAAAGAGACACAACACATGATGGACCACAAGATGATCCAGAAACACAAGTCAAGACTGTTGAACAAGAACACATACCACTATCAGACCAAGATGATCCATCCCCTCCACCATATAGATAAATGTTACTGTCCAGTAGGCTTGCAGCTGCATAAGAGCGAGGTGCCAGCATGGGTGCAGCACCTCTCATTTGATTGGTTGCTGGTGAATACACTAACACTGATTCAAGCCAGGTATCAGCCAAGCCACCCAGGATGTAAATCTCACGTTGGAGAAAACTGGTGCTCTTTTGCACTGATCCTCCCAACAGATGTGTTCTAGAGGATACTTCAATTGATGATGTCTCCAAGGTTCCATTTCCTGTTTGAGAAGATGGCCCTCTTTCATTGTGGAGTCGTAAGTTATTAATTTCCTGTTTCAAGGCTGTGATTTCTGTAGCCATGCTGATCTGCACCAAGACCCAATCAAGCACTTAAGAGATCAAAACAACAACCACCCCCCTTCAACCACTCTCTCAAGTACTGAGATACCCAAAGGTGGGTCATTCTCAAAAATGGACAAGCTTTAGAATTGGAGTGATAAAACCAACCCATGAACTTATGACCGATCCCAAAACATCTCTCATTAATATCTCTGTGATTACAGCAACAAATGATCTTCATGGAATCCTTAAACTTCACATGTGGATCCATTATCAGAAGCAACATATCAGCTGATTTGTGAAAGGCAAGAAAGGAATAGAAATACATCTGAAGTAATACTAGGTAGAGTAAAAACCCAAGATCCATAAGTCAGCAGAGATGCTGCTGCTATGATACCTGAGTGCTCTCTAAAATTCCATTGGCAATCACCATCTTCTCAAATGTCTTCTGCTGTTCAACTTGCTTCTCTATGATTGCCCGGACTTCAGCCATGAGTTGATGCAAATCCATACCATCTTGCCGAATCTTCATTTGACAAAAAAAAACCCAGCCACCCCCAAATCCCGCATCCTTGAGACAACTACTCATAAACTTTCGATCCAGCTTTAATCTTTTGTTCAGAAGATGAGGAGATGAATAGGAAATCTGTGTATCCAAGTTATTGGAGAAAATGGGTCATCAAATCGGTTTCATATCTTGGGCCTACAAGTATGTCAGCAATATGTATCTTAAGACCACCATAATAACCAGAATAGAAAGTATTTCTGAACCTGTTTAATCGCTGCAGCTGAAACCTCCAAGTTCCTTTTCAAAGCAGTGGCAACATTCATATCAAAAGCACTGACAGTAACCCAAATCTTTTCACGATCTTCTTTCAGAAGTGCTTGCTCCTTTAATATCTTATCTCTTGCAAGCATCTCCCAGTCAGAAACCATCTTCATAGGTGTGACAGCAACAGCAACCCCATTACTAACATCTGACAAACCAGAAAGAGCGCCCAGATTTTTCACTTGACTGTTCTCATTCCTATCTTCAGATAGCTCTGTTTGCCAAGGTGGCAGCTGCTGCTGCGCATCCCCTTGAGATGATACATCAAGAACCTGAGGTTGCTTCTTCTCTAGAGCACTAATATTTTGGGACTCCTGAGAAATATCTGCTCGAGATGGATCAAGACGCTGCAGCTTCTCTAAAATACTGCGTTGCCGTGCAGCTTTGTCCAAGTCTTTGTTAGACATTTTTCCAACTCCATTAACTGCATGGGATTGCTCGTTTTTATCCAACTCTATGGTTGAATACAAACTTGGCTTGTTTGTTGCTGCACTATCTTTAGAACTACCTGTTATGTACAAATCCAACACATTGTATTTTTGTGAATACTTGTAAAAGCCATCAGCAGAGACTATTTCATCCTCTGTACCCAACTGCTGAAAATTTTCCAATTCCTCTTCTGCTGTAGTAGATGTAACACCCCTTTCTAACTTTGGAGGCGTCTTTATCCGCCATTCACTACTTAGGTCTGTTGTAGTAGTTGTAGGCTGTGGCCAGTCATTGTCCACTTCTACAGATTTCTTCACAGCTTTTTGAGTTCCAAGTTTTGATGAGTTGGTAGTGGATTTTGGGGCTGGGGATTTTGTAAGAGGAGTCAGCATGTTTTGCAGGAAAAGAGAAAGCAGGTGATCCTTTTGGGTGTGAGTCAACTCAAACATAAAGTGGGTGGTGGAGAAGTAGTTGTCGCTGATCGCCTCCTTGAAGACTGCCTCCGTAAGAGGGCTACATTTCTGTCGAACACTAAACTTTACCTGCGTACAGGAAAAAGAGTTGAACAAATAAATATCCAGCAGAAACATCCTGCAGACAGAAAAATGTTTTGTAGTCCCTAAGCCTAAACCCTAAACTACCATGATTCACATCAAAAAATGCGGTGAAAGTTCTACCTTGTGATGACTTTCTCATGCTAATTGTGGGATGCATGAGGCAATGAAGACAACCTGATGGGCGCCACAAACAAATGAAGAAGATCAATAATACCTGTGCAGGAAACTGGGTTCGGGATGTTTTGTCTGCCTGCCATGCATTTGGATTTATGTTGAGAGCACCATCACCTGTAGCCTCAAAGATTCCATGCATTGTGCGCCCAAAATAATTGAAGAGAAAAAGTGGCATGCCTGCTTCTATGTGCTTCACGTATCTGAAATGCTGTGCTGGCAAACCTGTTCAAACTCCCTCTCAAAGGATCACCCAAAACAAATGTTCTTCTTTGAGCTGGATGCTGAAACTGGGATATGCAGTGCTCATCTAAGCAAGAGATTCTTGGACCTCTGCAACATTTTTCCTAAAAAAAATTGAAATTCTGAGAAACAATTGAAAAGCCAGCAACACAGAAAGGCATGCAGAACACTTTACCAAAAAGGTTTTGGTTCAAGCACTCGCTAATCGTGGCATCGGTGCATCCAAAGATGACAGCACCAAGCTCGCCTTTTCCAAGGTTTCTTTGTCGAGGAGGACCCAGGTTTCCACCACCACTGCCACTGCCACTAGAGGCTGTGACAGCAACAGTCTGGGTGCGCCTACCAGCTCCCATCTTGCTTGTACCCTAAAAAACCTTGCAAAATTGTGTCATGCACTACCTTACAGTCTTGTTCTCAGCCCATCACTTCTTGTCTCATCCCTGTGCATATGCTTCTAGCAACTGGACTGCACAACAACCAAAACACAGATGTAAAGATTCAGATCTCTGTGAGCTCCAAATTGCAATCCAAACTATACTCTGCTCACCCAACTCTCATCAAATGCACATTTCTTTAAATCTAGAAAAATGCAACAAACTATCCATGTTGGATTCCTTGTTTCATAACCAAAAAACTGCACAAGAAAAACTCAGGCACCAGCCACAAACTCACTCAATTCTTTTGAACACACTTGCTGCTAGCTACAACCCAACAATTGTAAAACTGAAAATCAAGTGACAACAAAAGAGACTTGAAAACTCTGAAACTCACAAGCTAAAAAAAACTACCATGACAACAACAAAACCAAACCAAAAAAAGAAACCCTAAAACATTAAAACACCTTCACAGGCACGTACAAAATGCACAAACCCAAATAGAGTTTTCCTTTCAAAGAGCACCAAAACCCTAAAACATACAAACAGCTTCACAAACACAACAAAATGAACGAACCCAAAAAAAGTTTTCCTTCAAACAGCGCAAAAACCCTGAACGTGCAAACACATACAAAATGTACAACCCAAATAGAGTTTTCCTTTCAAAGGACACCAAAACCCTAAAGCATAGAAACACATTCGCAAACACACAAAAATGAACAAACCCAAAGTGAGTTTTCCTTCAAAAGGAGCACCAAAACCCTACGCACACAGACACCTTCACAAACACACACACACACCAAAATGCACAAACCCAACTAGAGTTTGTTTGCCTTCAAAAAAGCACCAAAACCCTAAGCATACAAACACCTTCACAAAAACACACACACACACACACACACAAAATGCACAAACCCAAACAAAGTTTTCCTTCAAAATGTGCCACAATCCAAAATCGAATTTGACAACCTTCAAAATTAGAAAATCAAAGTTGTGAAAAGTTGGAGGGAAGAAACAAACAAACACCTAAATGCATATATATCACATACAACCACAATGTACTTTGGAATTTATGGGTGCTTAGCTTCTTCTGTTTTCTTACAAGATCTTTCTTATTGAGTTCCCACTCCTCTTTCCCTCCTCCTCATCCTCCCCTTCTTCTTCTTCTTCTTCTTCTTCTTGAATGCTACAAAAAGAAACAATAGTTTAAATTTGTAGAGGATGATCCCAATAAAAGTGTGTTTAGTGAGAGGAAGCTTGTGTTGTTGTGACTTGTGTGACCTAGTTTTTAGTGGAGCTAAGATTTGAAGCTACATTATTGAGGTTTTACTTACCCTATTTTTCACTAAATTTCCAGGGGTTTAAAAAATAAAATGAAATTACTATTGTATACCTACCTAGCCTACTACTACTTACTTGGGTCTTTCTTCTGCACAAAAATTTTCCTTTGGGGGTCCCACTCAAAAGAACTTTCTAGAACACCCATTACCTACCTACCTACCTACCTACCTACCCACCAGTTTACCCAGAACACCCATTAACTACCTCCCTACCTACCTACCCACCAGTTTACCCATCATGAAACCCACACTCCTTGGCTTTTTACAACAGAAAGGCCATGATTGCTGACCTATGGTTTGTAGCAGGTCAACTACTTTCTCTCCATAGCTGGAGCAATGTAGTACCCTAGTACCTTAGTACCTTTTGCCCAATCTGACACTAATTCTATTATTTTCAGAAATGTTGAAATTTTCACAAAAATTATTTCTTCCAAATCAAAAAAAATTTATAAATAAATAAATAAATATTGTGAAGGAAAATAGGGAATATTTACAGAATATTCCCTTTTGTTGAAATGAATGTTTCAAAATTAATTAATTAATTAATTAATTATTGGATGGACATGTGTTGAAATGGCCAAGGTACTACGGTATTGTTGATCCAGCTTCGAGACTAAGTGCATTATTTGGGACAACCCCCCTAGGCAGACCTTCGGTAGTGAATTACCCGTGTTGGTTGGCCGGTTCTTTGATTTTGTTGTAACCCCTGGTTTTGGGGTTTTTTGAAAAAAAACTCTCAACAAATCAAAGAACCTCAGGTTCTGAGTTTTTTTGAAACTTTGTGACAAATCGAAGAACCTCTCGTTTGAAAACTCTCAGAATGAATGACATAGCCTTTCGGGTTTGGGTTTTGAGGGGATGGAAGGTCAAAGAACCGAGGAATTCCATCAAAGAACCGGCAAAGAACCGTCACTTCAGGGTAGGCTTGGGGTTGGGCTCAATTATATATATATATAAAATTCAAATTTTACAAAATACTGTCCAATTATCATTCAAGAGAAGATTTAATTAATCATCCTTATTTTTAATTCATTGAAATTTTGAAAGCAATTAGGGTGGATAAATATTAAATCAGTTAAGCAAGTGAGGATTAAATCTTTGAATTAGCTATATAAGGGAGAATTTTTTTTTTGAAAATTAGCTTAATTTAAAAAAAAAAAAGAAACATGTTAATCTCTAGAAATAATCTCAACATATTCAAATGAAATAACGCATATTCACATTTGTATGAAATTACATGTAAACATGTGTATGAAATTGGAAAGACGCAAAATTTTTTTTTTTTTTTTTTTGAAACAACACAAAGTTTCCAAAAAACATTGAATTTTTTTTTTTTTAATTGTTTCTCTTTTCATATCTTAGGATTCATGAAGACATTTTGAAATATTACAATTTGTAAAATGTTTATTTTGAAAACTTTCAATTTGAAATTGACCTCTAATAAATTTATAGTTTGGAATTGTCTTTTTGTATGACCTATGACTAGTGCCCATCCCACCTAAACCAGGTCCAATGAAATCATCATCACTGGAATTAATTTATGTTTTGCTGAATTTTTTTTAAATATTTATTATTTGTGCTGAATTTTTTATAATTATTATAAAATTTAAGAATATGCTAGTTTTTGACTGTTGGGTTTCAATCTAGACGCATTAGACTGTCCCATAAACATAATAAAAACGTATTTTTAAATTTTGTTACCCATTATCTACTGAATTTTTAAAAATTAAATAACCAAGTGCCAAAGTTAAGATTTAAAATTTAATTAATTATTCGGCATTTTGTTGCCAAATCCAATCAGGGAGTATGTATGACATATTTGTTTGTTATCTTTGGTAGCATAACCAAAGTTTTTTATTTCCCAATTTTGTAATGTAGCCAAGGTGGCAATTATCCAGAAGCCAATTTAGCCAAATTTGATTATTAACAAAATATGAAAATAAAGAAACCTAAAACATCCTTATACATTTTTAGGCTACCTACCTGAAAACAATGTACAGAAATGTGACAAATGTAAAATATTTTAAAAAGAATTTTCTTTCAAACATTTGATAATCTTTTTAAAATCATTGAATTAGTAACAATTTTTTTTCCAAAAGGTTCAGAAATAGAAGTAACAATAGGTTCTGCCAATCATAAAATCAATATGAATGCCCGTTCCAAGTCACGTACCCCTAGCTTTCAAATTGTGAGATCTTGCAATCTAAGTTTCAATTTAGCTTTTTTTCCAAACAGAGTTGCCATGTTGAATATTGTTCATATTGTACATAATCTACTCAAAACTCTTTGGCAAATAAATCCCATGTTCCACATTCCCGCCAGTAAACATGCACAAACAAAAAATAGACTTACAAGGGAATTCAACCCTTAATAGAGATTGTCCAAATTACAATGCAACCCTGGTCAATCAGGTTTGTAATTCAGGCAATATGAGAATGTACATGACAAGAGCCGCACCCAAGACAAGTTAATCAGGCATATGGTAACCTCAAAAATGGGATGGGGAAGAAAAGCTCATCAGAAGGATCTTCTTTCTTGAGAGAGAACTATTGGGTAAGAGCACATTGAGCCAAATTTTTGTTTTGTAGGTCAAATTTGAAAGCAATTGCTGCAGACTGGAGGCTCATCAAACTTTGTACTCAGAAGAATCAACCCACTAACCAACACTACATCTACCAACATGGGTGTAGTTCTTCTTCACTCGCAAGGGGGTGGGGAAACTTGAGAATAGACAACCTCTGACTATCAGGGCTATACTCTCTTTAGCATAGACAGTTAGGGCTTTCATTGATGTAAGACATAGCAAATAACAAAACATAGAAGCCTTTGGGGACTCACACACCCAAGAGAATCCATGTGCAAATAACAGAAAGAAAAAAGAATATACTAGAACCGTTGTTGAAGAAATATGGATTCCAGAAACAGGAGAATCTGTATGCAACTGACAGAAAAAAAAGGCGCATACTAGAACTCTTGTTGAAAGAAACATGAATGAGTTCATCATCATAATGTATTCCAGAAACAGAAGAAAGCATTAATGGTTCAGTTGCCTCTGGTCTTCTCAAAAAAACTAGAACCACAAATGATAATAACTCAATAACCTCCCTTCAGATCATTGACAACATCGTATGGAATAGGTGTCACAGTCTGCAGTGTAGATGCATCTAGGACAAAGCCAGCTTTAGGTCCTGCAGGTTGCCGCTTGGTGCTCACCTTCTCACCACGAGCTTTTGCCTCTGCCTTCAGCCTATCATTCACCTTGCGACGCTCCAGAAAATCCTCTCGACATCGAGATGGCTGGACATGCTCAATTCGCACGTGAAGCCTCTTCTGGATAATCCTATGACCAACCTGAAAATTAAGATCCAATTCCGAAACAGTCCAACCCCACATCTGTGAGATAGATTTCAGAGAGCCAAAAAAAATTCACACAATTCCAACACTTTCAAGACAACCATTAGTTATGATGTTCCGTGCATTCCAAAACAAAACCCTACTAACCACGAAGACAGTCCTACAATTTTTTCCACAAAAAAAAAAACCAAACCCTAGTCACAAACTCAACCAAGGAAAAACGACAACAAGAACACTAAACCCTAAACCAACAATGTCAACAACAAACAACATGATCACTGCCGCGATTCTCCAATAGCATCAGCAGCAGCAGCATTATCATCATCATGCTAGGGGTTTCAGAGATGTTTCTGGCAACTCGCCTGCTTATTGATCACAACGCCGACGGCGCGTTTGGTGACATTCCAGACGATACCGGTGCGGCCGTGGTAGAACTTGTGAGGCATGCCCTTGTGCACGGCGCCGTTCACCTTGATGTCCACATAGTCGCCGATCTTGTAGTTGCGCAGGTAAGTCGTCAGGTGGATATATCCTTTGTGCCTGAAGGGACGCGAGAACAAATCCCTGGTCCGCGACCGCAGTCCATGACCGGCAGGCATAGCTGCTCCCTTCTGTCGACCTGCTTCCTCTCGTCCTCGTCCTCGTCTTCCTCCGCACTCGGGAGTCGGGACGTCCTCGCTGCGAAGCACCAAGAGCAAGAAGAGAACGTTCACGGGACGCTGGGCGTCGCAATTAGGGTTTTCCTACATTAGGGTTTGGATCAGGCTAATCGCTAACCGTTAGATCAAACATCTGACGGTTATAAATCAGCAGAAACCCTAGTTAGGGCAGATAGAATAGGGGGCTCTGTCTGCTTGTCATTTTTTGGGGGTTTTTTGCGATTAGGGTTTTCGTCGAGTAGGGTTTCATCAAACTAATCGACAGCCGTTAGATCAACAATCTGACGGTTAATGTTCAGCCAAAACCCTAATTTGGGCAGATAGAATGTGGGGCTCTCTTTCTGCGTGTCGTTTTTTGGATGTATTTCTCAAATTATCCAAAAAAAAATTGAGATATTCCAATTGGGGGCTACAACCATCACAAGTTGTGTACATGTATTTTGAGTTTTTCAAATTTATTTTTAAATTATTAAAAATTATTTGGAGATATTTCAAATTTAGTTATAAACATATTTTGAGTTTTTTCAAATTTATTCTCAAATTATTAAAAACTATTTGGAGATATTTCAAAATTTAAATTATATATCAAGTTTATAGGAGAAGAAGAAGAAGGGTCTAGTCCAGGTTCACACCCTTCAGGATTTGAGGCTCCTATTGTGACCGACCCATAGGCCAAGTGGAGGGGCCTAAAATCCAAAAGGGTCCTAAAGCTATGACCCTTAATATGCCTAAAGAAATGCCTTTTTTTTTTTCCTTTTTTTTTTCTTTTTTTTCTTTTTTTTTTCCGCCTTTCCCCATCTTTTCATGTGCATATATATATATGTAATTTTATTTTTCAATTTTTTTAATTTTAAAATTTAAGTTTGAAAATATTCCAATTTTAATTTTGTGAGAATTGGAGTTCCAATTTCATGGAATGCAAGCAAATAACAAAACACTTGGAAATAAATTGTTTGATTTTTTCATAATAATCATGATCCATCATCATGATCTACAAGTCCAGGTCCATTTTGATTTTGTTTTTCCCAGGCTCGGCTTTTCATCTTCAGCTAACAAAAAACCATCTCCAAATTGAGATGGAATTTGCCCATAAAATATCAAAGCAAAGATGAACAAGTAGCCAACATTTCAAAGTACTAGCATGGTACTTCTTCTTCTTCTTCTTGGATCCTGGACAAACAAAAAAACGAAAAAAAAAAAACCAACGAAGAAAGCAAAAGGGTTTAGAATCTCTAAGACAAATCCTAATCGGGAACCTCTCAGTGTGCGTTTGCTGCTTGATGTTGCTTGTATGCATCAGCTCCCATCAACCCATCAAGCTCCCCCTTGTTTGACACTGTCAGCTTCATGAGCCAGCCATCGCCATATGGACTCTTGTTTATCTGCAATGGCATCATCAGCAGCAGAGAATATAATGAAACAACAAACCCATTTAATTCAGATTTTTCTTTCTGCAATTGAGCAAGCAATTCTTTCTTCTACAAATCAATGGAGAGCAAGTGACTCTTTCTTCTGGAACCAAACAAGTGATTGTTTCTTCTGTTGGGATTGAGCAAGTGACTGCTTTCTTTCTTTTTGCAAATGAGCAAGTGATTGATTGATTGTTTCTTTTGCAATCGAGCAAAGCGGTGCTTTCTTTTGGCAATTCAAGCAAATGATGATGCTTGCTGTTCCTACTCTGCAAAAGATGTTCCCATTCTTGGAACTTGCTTTTGTCAGGAATTGAGATTCCAAATTTCCTTAAGTGAACCTAGTGTGGAAGTGTGTTTGCTTACCAAATCCGGACTTTCTGTAAGGGAGGTGTTGACTTCAACAACAGTTCCAGAGATTGGGGAATACACATCGCTCACGGCTTTCACACTCTCCACACTTGCAAATTTCTCACCCTGTTTGCATGTTGAGCCTGCTTCTGGCAGCTCCACAAACACCAAATCTCCTAATTCTTTCTGCAACAACACATCCATCAACACATCCTCTCTCCTCAGTTGCATCCATCAACACATTCTCTCTCCTCAGAAAGGGAGGAAGGGAAGGGAAGGGAAGGGAAGGGAAGGGACGGAAAACAAGCAGGCAGACAGACAGGCAGGTCCCCAACCAAAGCTGCCAAGGAATTCAAAAACTAGGAGTTAGGTGTTCCTCAGATGGGTCTGGAAAAGACTGGAGAAGCAAACCTGAGCATGATCACTGATGCCCACAATGGCACTGGAACCTTCCACTTTCACCCATTCATGCGATGCCGCATAATGCAGCCCATCCAAAACCTCTGCAATGAATGCCCTAATGCACACATTGTAAGAAAGACCGCAACAGCACAAATCCCACCAAACCCAAATGCTCAAAATTGCACAAATCCCACAAATTCCACAACAACCAAAATGCTCGAAATCCCAAAAAGGAAAGCAGAGGCCCGACAAGAACCATATGAGCAAGAAAAACAAAAGAACTCATGAAACAGTTTCACCTTCTGCGTCTTCCCCTTCAGTGGCAAACCTTCGCGCAAGAGGCACCCACAAGCTACGCAGAGTGTTGGTGGTGGTGTTGGTGATGCTGCTGCTATTGTTGCTGACAGTGGGTATTCCCCGCAACCGCAACAAAGTCACAGCCTGAGTTGCAACAGACCTGAAAGCCATCTCTCACTCTCTCCTCCTCCCCCACTACTCTCTCTCTCTCTCTCTCTCTCTCTCTCCTCCTCCTCCCTCCCCTACTGCCAAAACCCAAAACCAAAACAAACAAAATCGCACAAGGACAGAAAGAAAACAGGGGCTAAAGTGAAAGCCAGACACAGCCAGAGACACAGAGACAGTGATAGAGAGAACTAGAGATAAAAAGCTCGCTTGATATTTGAAGCTTGATTTTTGCACAGACAGAAAGAGACACAGTGAAAGAGCTTGAGCTTTGGAGAGAGACAGAGACAGAGACAAAGAGTTTGCTTGATCTTTGAAGCTTGATTTTTGCACAGAGAGATAGAGAAAAGAGCTTGATCTAGAGCCTGAACTAGAGCTTGATCCAGAGCCTGAACTAGAGCTTGACCTTGAGCTTGAACTAGAGCATTAATCTAGAGCTTGCACTAAAGAAGAGAGAGAAAGAGAGATTTGAGAGAGAGAGAGAGAGCTTGATGGGTTTGGGTAGAGTGTTTGTGGTGAGGAGTGTGTCTGTATGTACAGTACTTGTATGAATGTGGGGTGTGGCAGTGGGTGGTTTTTTTGCTGCAAAAGTGCAAAAGACAAAGTGAATGAATGTGGGGGTGTGTGTGTGTGTGTGGAGGCAGTAGTGGGTGTTTGATTGTCTGCTAAGAGGATAAGGTGAAGCTCCCCTTTGTTGCCCAACCCCGCTTCCCCCTTTCCCTCTTGTGCTCCTGAATCCTCCCCCTTTTCCCACTTCAACTTTTTCCCCCATTTTGTGAAAGCTTTTTCTCTTGCTCTTTTGTTGCTCTTTTGTTACAACTGCTGCATGCATGCACGTGCCCAGACTGAAAAAGGTCCAGATTCAATCTAATTTGTGCAACAAATATCACCAATTTGTGCTCTAAATTGAAATTTCTCTCCTTTTTTCTGGTCTAGCAATCATGATCTTTGGAGCTTCAAGATCTCTTGCACATAATAAGCAGGGTTGTATCTGTGATCCATATAGTCTAATCTTATGGAGAGTGCCACATTCCAAACAATGGCAGAAATTGAAGAAATCTCTTCCACATTGCAAACAATGACATGAGTTTCAATCAAGGCTCCTTAGTACAAATTGCAAAAAACCCGATCCCTATTGGTGTGGGACCCAGTGTGCATGACACAATTTTGGAAATGTGTCAAAGAATGAGCTTCTGCCTCTCAATTCAAGACTGCTAGAAAGCAACACTGTTTTACAGCTCTCAAATTTCTAGCTAATGCACCTCCCCTTTTTTTTCAGCTTCTATTTCCTTTGACTTCACAACTTGAATCTGGTTTCAGAGCCTCTTTATGCAGCAGAAACAGTGGAAAAAAATGGCACTTTGGAGTGTTACAAGTGATTGATTTCTCCTCCTGCACAACATTGCATGTACAGCCTTTCTGGGAGAAACTCGCATACCAGAACCCTAGAGTTCATTTGCTTGCAAATTGTCAAAACTCTTCCTTGAGAACTGTTTTTTTTTCACTTTCACCTTCCGTTTGTCGTCAAGACTGGTTTTGGAGTGGAAGAGGAAGCAGTTCCATCTCTAAGACGCTTCTTAGTCTTAGCTACCATCTGGTTAACATTCATGATATACCCATCTACATTGAACTTGCGTTTACACCCGGCAAGATTCATGTACCTTATTTTTCCAAACACCGGCCGCTCCTTCCAACCCTGTGTTCATGGCATCACAAGGAATCCCACCATCCCCAAGGAAACCAATGAATTCTGAATTCCACTGTAAATTAGACTAAGACTTGGAATGCAAAGAGGATTGTAGGTGAGAATTTTTTCAAGACACTTGCTCATCAATAGAACACAAAATCACATGAACTGAAAGTACGGGGTGCACCACAAAAGCAGAAAGTGCGGAAGTACATACCTGATCATGGATTCCACAAATAGACCACATGCAGCCCACATAACCATTTGGATCCCTTCCATCTAGTTCATACTGTGAGTCCCAGAATGACATAACACAAATCAAACTAACATCAGTTTAGAAATACAACCTCAGATATAAAGACCATCTGTAGTTTTCTCTCTCAAGGGACAAAATGGCTCAGATGTGTGCTTGTATCTATTTTAGCTAGCAGAGAAACTAAGATTCAGTAGGAAAGAATTTCATTGAACAATGGAAGAAAGCACAAAACATTCTAAAATCCGATATTTGTATTTTGAAGGTAATCTCTTGAATCACAGTTTGTTCATAGCCAGGGTGTTACCTTGTCATTCAGGTAGATGGCCGTTGCAAGTGCTTCTTCAGGACCAGTTGTCCACTCCAAGATCTTCTTGGCCCAATACATTCTGACAAGACAAGAAGAAAAACCCAAGATATTTGGGGGGGGAAGAAAAGCCAAAGCAAAAAAGCACCACAACACTTATCTTCAGATTTCACTGCATCACAATTTTTGCATCTTGAGGTCTCAACTTGTGTTGCACAACTGCAAAGTCAGAAGTTTCAAAGTTTGAACAGTGAACAAAAGCACCATGAGCCTGAATGAGCGCTGGAAAAAACAATCTGCACCCTGCCGTCAAAGCTTCATATGGATTCCTCTTGTAACACAAAAGCAGGGAGGGTATACCTCATATAACCATGCATTTTCCCATAGTAGACCATCTCCAGCTGAGCTGCATTCCACAACTGCACCCACAAAAATAACTAAGGCTTCTTCTCTGAGCTTAACACTTTGAAATGTGTTAGACCTTTGCACCCCACAATCAACTTCAGTTTCAGGGGCCTGTAGTCTGTACCGTGTCATGAGTCTTGGCATTTTCAAGCTCCTCCTGTCTGCTCTCAACACAGCACAAAATATTGAATTGTTAAAATAACTTCCTTCACTTCTGAAATTGATGACAAACTCAAAACTTTGAATTTCCAAAAACCCTAAACTCTAAACTTTGAATTACCAAAGGCAAATATGTATGTGCCTCAAGCATGACATTTTACTTCCATGTCCATGTAAAGCTTCACAGTAGACATACGTGTAGAGTACTTCACGCTTGTCAGTGGCGTGAATCATGAGACTTTCACGTGCCCAGCTCCAAGCACCGTTCAAATTATCATAATTTGGTTGGTAATGACAAAAATTCTCTGCTAACCCACCTCGAACTATCAGCTCCTCCAAAAACGTGTCAACTGCCTGCATCCAGTCAGTCACATGACCAAAACTCTTAACCAATCAGAGCTAATTGTGACTCTTGAAGACTAGAGCTTTGGCCCCCAAAACACTCAACATCTGACCAATCCCTTGCAGCTTGGCATCATCTCTCAACAGAGACAAGCCTAAGGACTCCCAAGTCTAAGAAAAGAATTCAGCAGCAAGGACAAAGTCTTCAAATGCAAGTTTGGGTAAAGTGGGAGCTTAATGCAAAAGATCAAACACCTTGGGATGCATCTTCCGGACTTTGCGAGCCTCAAGTGCACACCGTTGAGCAGAGATATGGCCATAGTGCAAATAGGGGGAGAGGCCAGAAAGGCCAGTGGGCTTAGATGGGTCATTCCGATTCTCGTAATTCTTGATGCGGCTGCACATAAAACCCCCCACCAGCTCATAAACAAAATAGTCTTCAGAACATACAAGTAGAAAACTGTAGGATGCCTTTTGGCTGCTTTGCCTAATGTTTGTTTAGTATCTCAACTGTAACAAACCAGACTAACTCAAGTTTTGGGGTTAGGGTTTAGGGTTTTACCCTTTGGGAATTGTGCAGCGATTACAACTCTATGGAATTAAACATTTTGCAAACCCTCTGGTTGGACTTCAGGAAAAAGGCAAGAGTACAAAATACATGTTCACGAAACCAGCTGCTTTCCCCATAAGAGCCTCAAGAGCTGCATCTTCTCCTGGCTCACACCAACTCACTTCTGGAACCTCTGCACCCTCCCTAAGCTCCAGAATTTTGAAATCTCTTTCCACACAAGATGCTGCACTGTCATGAATCCACCAAGATACTGGAACGAAAATCCACATGACATTAGGTGTGATCTTTCCCTTAATGAAATTTGACATTTTGGTGCTATCCTCTCATCTCTTGGTTCTGCCCAAATTGGAGACATTCTTTCTTTCTGACACAATGCCATATGTATAACCATGTGCTGGAAACATACCGGAGGACATCAGCAATGAGAGAATCCCATTGAATACAGGGGGGTGGTTCAGAGTCCCAAGCTTTGCCAGAACTCTCTAAAATTGGATACTCGGTGAGAAACTCTGAGAGCTGTCTTTGAATCTTAGTCCGGATAGTGCGGGCACCATACTCCAGTTTGTCTGAAGCACACCATATGGGGACCACATTATGAGCATCAACTTCCATTACTTCAACCACTGAATCCACTTTCTGACAAACTGCTTTCCGCCATTGGCGCCCGATTCTAAGAGATGAATAGTCCATCACTAAAAGAGATGCATTGCATCGCTTAATAAAGCTTGGAACCGTATCTTCTGCCTTCCCCTGAAAAGCAAGCAACCCCACACAAACTATTTGCAGTATGTCCCAAACATATTGTCTTTGAAGTTTATCAATGCAGGGATTGATGACATGCAAAGTACAAAGAAAAAAAATCAAAAGAGTGTGCAGCCAGAAGAGGAAGAAAGGTATGCCAATGGCCTTTGAGGTTCTGTGACATAGGGATTGATGATGTGCAAAGGTGCAAAACAAAAAAGAATCAAAAGAGTGTGGTACCCGGAAGATGAAGAAAGGGATGCCTACAGCCTTGAGGTTCTGCTCAACAACTTGGAGACCTCGCAACATGAAACCAAAATGACGGGCTTTAGCATCCAGGAATTTGTCGACAAGATTGAACACGACTGCAACTGGAACTCCCTTCGTTTGAGCTTGGGATACGGCATGAAGAAGTGCCCAATTGTCTCTGGAACGATGATCCCTCGACATCCAATACACAACCGGTCCATTCTTATTTCCACTTTTGCCCGGTTGTAAAACCTTCATCCTACCTGCAAAAGTGTACACAACTTCAAATAAAGGAACAGACCAACTCCCTTGCTTGCAAATCATTTTCTGACTTCTGCAAAAGTGCCAATTAGTACCATTGAACAAGAGAAGATGGGTGGTGGTAGAACAAATTGATATGTTTAGGGTTTAGGGTTTAAAGAGCTTGCCAGGATGCACGCCTCTACTCAATGGAGGCCGTTCGGATGAAATGTCCGGCACTGCATCATTATCATCAACATCGTTGCTCAGTTTCTTCTTTGCTTTCTGCTCTTTGTTGTTGTTGCCCTGGTGTGATGCTGTCATCTCCTTCCTCTTTGGTGGCATCTTTTGGTGCTGGTTGTCAAACTCACAAGCTGAAGTAGCAGTAGTAGTATAATTCTTCTTCACCTCAAGAGCTTTGAAGGCTGTGACTGCTGCTCCTGTTGCTGCTGCTGCTGCTGATGATGATGATGATGATGACGATGATGATGATGAGAACAAAAACCCTAACTGAATTTTTTTCCGCGTACAGAAAATAGACCGAGGAAATCTAGAGCTCACAAGTCTAGTAGGGTTTAAGAGAATGGATCTTGTTGCAAACAAGACAGAAACATTCAACTGCTTCACATACGAGCTCTTATGGAAGTAGTAGACTGACTGCTTCAAAATCAATTGCAATGGAATTGTTGCACACATACCCACAAACAAAAAAATTCCTGGTTGCAAACTTCTTCTTCTTCTTCTTCTTCTTCTTCTTCTTACCTTTTCCACCAACAAAAACTCAACAAAATATGCAAATGGGCACTAGAAGAAAACTGACTGAACCTCTGAAAAAGAAACACCCATGAAAAACCACAAAGATAACAACAACAACAAGTGCATGGGTCTGTTGTCTTCTTGAGCTCTTTCAAAAAAACTGTTGCAGCTGGAATTGCAAAGAGCTTTTGGTGCGTCCAATGCTGGACAGATTGTTGGTAGAAATTTGTGCTCGCATGGCATTGAAAATGAGATCATGCAAAACAAAAAAGATCAGGAAAGTGCGGAAAGGAAAGGCTTTAAAACACGGGGGAGTTTGTGTACCTGGAAAACGCTAATTAGGCTGGCGTATTAGTGACTGGTAAGCGAGATTAGTGGAGTCACTAATTAGGTGATTCAGGGGGTATTAGCGACGTGGCTAGCTTGAGAGCCACCAGCTCGTTAACCGGTGCTTGTCGATCAGACCCAACTAGTTAACTAACTGGACAGCAGTTTGTTCGTTTGTTTTCCCGCTGCCCAACTAATTAACTTAACTGAACAGCAGTTTTTTCGTTTCTTTTGCCCCCTACCCAACTAGTTAACTAACTGACCAGCAGTTTTTTCGTTCTCCACCCCCCCTACCCAACTCATTAACTAACTGAACAACAGTTCTTTTTTTTCCCTCCCCCTTCACAACTAGTTAACTAACTGCACGGCAGTTTTTAGTTTCTTTCCCTCCACCCAATTAACTAGTTAAGCAACTGCTGATAACTAACTGCACGGCAGTTTTTGGTTTCTTTCCCTCCACCCAACTAGTTAAGCAACTGCTGTTAACTAACTGCACACCAGTTAGTGGCTAACATTAGGCCAAGTATCAATATGAATGGGTTCCCCCCTATTCCTTTCATTTTCCTCCCTTGTGTTTCATTTATTTATTTATTTATTTATTTATTTATTTTTGTGTTTTTTGGTAGTGTTTTAATTTGCAGTAAAATTTCGGCCGATTTACATCAAATTATGTTCCATAATGTCCATTCATCCAAGTATTCTGCAAAAATAATCTACCAGTCTGCCTTTTTGTGGCTTTTGCATTTCTGAGGTGAACTGACAGATTATATTCCAGAATGTTGTTTCCATCATATAAGAAGAACTTGTTCTTCTTTTGTGATATATTTTGTAATAACACGGATGCGTAATCGTCCTAATAAAGGAACATTTTGTTTGTTTGCCCTCTCACTTGTTAGATGTAAATTTTAGGGTTTGTGCCCCGAGGGTGTAGTAGGTCCGAAAATTAGGGGAGGTGCTCAAGAGCATTTGCTTAAACCATATGGTGCAAAAATCTTTCACAATCATATTCCCTTTATAAATTCCTAGTAAATGCACTAAACCCTAAACCTAGAGAAATCATTCTAAGTTTCTTGATCGACAAACTAAACCACTAAAGAAAACTCAACAATTCTCACACACATCCCAATTCCATAATTGCTTCTATTTTCATCGAAATCTCAAAGACTCTATAGCAATGATCTTAACATTTTATTATTCCATGTTTGTTGGTGAATATTTATTCATTTTCTCCTCAAATTTGAAGTGGATTCTCATTTTAATTATAAAATTATCACCATAAAAATATTACATCAAAACATGGCATCCATGACTAATAATCGTAAATGATTACAATAGCATCCATGACAAAATAAAATTTTTAAAATAAAAATGGCATAAGTGATGGGTCTAATTTGCAACTATACATGTTATGAGGAAAAATGTGAAGGTCCATGATTTGGACATGGGAAGTTTGTTTTGCTTCGAATTCTCACAATGTCATTTGCTACGAGAATTTTCCCTTCATGCTAATGCAAAAACCTATTCTTTCACAAATTGAAAACTAACACCTCCTTGATCAACTTCATTGGTCTTCCCAATTTTGCCAAGACCTAATTGAAAACTTGTCATTCCATTTAACTACTACTTCACTCAAAACAATTGACAAAAATTAATTCAAGTGACCATTCTTGAGATTTTCATTGATTAATAACTTTTTTCCTACACACCTACACTTAAACCTTTTCAAAAGGTCCTATAGGATTGTGTATATTTATGTTAATATTATAAACCTTGTTTGTATACAAACACAATTAAAATCCATCCAAGCCAATGAGGTGAGCCAACATGCATCCAAGAGGACCTTTTTTTTTCTCTTATGGGGAAGGTGAAAAAAAAAATTTGGAATTCTATTCCTAAATTTTTTTTGGTCACCCAATTTTCCCTTAGCAACTATCATAGCTATGATTCATCTTTGGCAAATATTGTCAAAATATTCCATTTTTTGGAAAAAAAAGGGTTTGGTGGGCCCAATATTAACATTTTAAAATTTTCAAAAATAGTCTCCAAGTATTTTAAGTTCGTTGATATGTTTCAAAATTATCTTGTGTTTTGAATTAAGTTTAATTTTTTAGAATTTCGAGAAATTATTCTTGGGGTTTTTTTTTTCTAACTAACCCTCTTAAAATTTAATTAATGCCAAAGATGAGTCATAGGCATGGTAGAAACCCCTAGCTCTTTGATTGTGAATTGGGTCAAGCTATCAATAGCATAATACATTGGTGGCTTTGAGACAAATTGTATTATTTTGAAAAATGTTAATATTTTCAAAGAATATTTTTCTTAGATGAAAATATTTTTTCAAGGAATTTTTCTTAATTTCAAATATACTATGTTAAGTCTATTACTATTCAATCTAGATTAAATATATGTTAAGTCTATGGAATCTTCAAAATTAACTAATTATTTGATAGACATGTGTTGAAGTTGCCATGTATGATATACATTTTCATATTTAAAGTTTTTTTTTTTTTTTGAGACAAACTCCTATTCATTTTGAATATGTAAAAGTGAGGTTGAATGTTGAATGTTTAAAAATGCATGTGTTATAGGAAGGATTTGAAACTTTTCATCATCATTTCACTCTTAAATGGTTAGCTTTGTTTATCAAGATACTATAAATTGGCAACTTTGACATGTGTTTGTTGAATAATTATTTAAATTTGAAATTTGAAATTTCAACAAATAGAATATTCATGAAAATTCAATATTTTCCTTCACAAATTTTGTACCTTGAACTATTTTTGGTGAAATTTTCAATTCGAAAACAATTGAAAACATTTGTTCCTCATAAAAAGGCCACATTTTAATTGTTGACGATGTCATTCATTGAAGGTTTATGAGAACTATTTACTTGTTGCAATTAAAGGGTTACATTTTGATGAAAATGAATACGTAGTTTAACCGCAATATGAAAATATATAGGATGGAGCTTTGTAGATTAATGTAAAAAAATATTATGCAAATTGGACTATAAATACTAATGTGTAAATGCAACTAATTGCTAATGTTGATGAAAAGGGTTTGCTCAAAATAATATAGGAAAATAACTTTGTGGATAAAACTTGTAATGTGAAGGAAAAGGGGCAAGAAAGAACATGGGACAAATGTTGTTATTGAATAAATGTTCCTTTTTTAGACTTAACATAAAATTTATGTCACATTTTGAAATTTAGTTTTTTTCAAAACTCATTGTTAATAAACAATGATTATTAACATTAAATTACCACCAATACCATGTCAATTGCCAAGTCATTTATTTAAATGAAATTATTTAATTATGGATTTATGTGAAAAAAATTATCATTTGAAACATTGCATTAACAATAACACAACCATCAAGTGTGGCTTGCCTTTAATAATCCATGCATGAATTATTAAATCTCCATATTGGCAAGTTGCAAATTCATACACAAATACAAAGTGAACCAAGAAATTATGCATGATTTATTTAAATTTCATCAATTCTCGAGGACAAGCCAAAGATACAAGGAGTAAATTGTATGGACTTGAAAAAACAAAATAAAATGATAATCAATAAAAATTATAGACTTTATTGCTTGAATAAAACATGATGCAAATTAAGCATGAAATGGATTAACAATACAAGGTCACAACTTGTGTTGTCAAGATTAAAGGATGGTGCCTTTGAAACTTGTATTTATATTAAGCAATGAAAATTTTATAAAGTTCATCATCTAAGTAACCTTCTAGAAGCTTTTGTTGACTATGCCTTTTAGAAACAATTTTCAACATCTTCTAAAACTTCTATCAATTATTAATTTTATAAAATTTTAATAATTAAAATTTCTACAAAACTTTAAACATATTCCTTACATATGTTTAGAATTTTTTTTTAATGCTTAATGTCCATGACATTAACTAATGGGTTGCTTATTCATTAAAAACATTTTCCACAACATGAACATTAACCCATGCATGGTTCCTTTGAATTCCATTGATTGTTGACATCCCACTTCTCCATTTATATTGATTTATTGTTGCCCTTTGCATGCCTTTTTGTAACATTATACACATACAACATTATTTATTTTTTTGGTAATATGTTTGTTTTATCCTAAAAGCCCATTCATGTTAAATGTTTTACCCATCTCTTATCATTATATTCTATTAACAAAAAGTGAGATAACCATGTTGTATTTCTTGATTTCATTTACGAAAAATCCTCCGAAAACTGATACAATATCAAACAAAATATTATTTTAAATTTTTTGTCATAATGGTATGCAATTGGACAAGGGAATTGTGAATAGGATCTATATGAATAACAAGTTGTTAAAGGTTTGATCTTCACCTAAAATTATTTTATAGGGTTTTAATCAAAAGGACTACAAAGAATAAAACCAAAACCATGTAAGCATCATTTGAATTGAGCACCATGATCATAGATGAATATATTGGAGATGTCACTTCCATTTTATTCTAAACAAGTTGAAAAATATATAAAGTGTAACTTATTGGGAAAAATTTATAATTTACTTAAACACAAATAGGTTCATTATGAGAATATATTCAAAATATATTTAGTATATGTTTATCTAAAATATACTTATTATCTCATAATTTATTATTTCATAACATACCAAAAAATACCCTTTTGTTTCAAGTGCTTCCTAAAATACATAAGGAGTGACCTCCCCAAGATGAATACACATGCTGCCACTATGCAAAATATATATTAAACAAAACTATTAATAAAATTGAAAGAAGATAAACAAAGGATTGAAAAAACCCCAACCAAAAAACCTTGATTGTAATGCAAAAGAAATTTAAATTAAAAACCTTCTTACAATGTGTAATTTTGAATTGGAATACCAACCAATTGGTACAATATATAACATTCAATCTTGATTTTATACATTACCTTTTTCAAGTCTCAAAATTTTAAAAATGGCTTTTTCTTTTGGAATAAATCAATATCATGGTTTTCACATATGTAAATGTCATTGATATTATGGTGTCCAAATTAGAAAATCAACCTATGGAAAATAATTGATGTGACATAGTTCAATAAATGTAACTATGTGTTGATGAAAAATAATTTGAAAATTTATCTGAGTGTTTGAAATGAGATTATGGGTTTTAGGGTTTAAACTTTAAAGATGGGCTCATTTACCATGTAGAAAACTCCCTATACCATCACAAGAAAAAATATTGTGTTTTTCTACTACCACCCATTGCAACTATTTGTTCAATTTGACCACTGTTTGATTTATTATCATCATGCACAAATAGCAAATGAAAGTGTTTGCTAATTATTTGTGCATAATTTCCATAGTGAAAATAATGAATACCTTGTTCATTAGCATTATTTTTTTCCTCCATGTTGAATTTTATAATAATGGAAAATTTTATGACATGGAAAATTTTTCCACCCTAGAAGATTCCTTGTAAAATGTAGCATTCAAAATTATAAAGGCAACATACACTATAATGGTTAGTGATTTTTTTGACATCTCTTCAACTAACAACATGGTACATGAATTTAATTATACATTTTTATCATGTTGAGACCATTGTTCATGGGTTGTATTTTACACTTATCATAATTTAATAACACGTGCAACAAATTATAAAGACTTCACATCACTTGAACTATCAATATTTGCACATGAGTTGAATCATTCATTTTGAATATGTTAAATCCATTACTATTTAATTGCATTTTTGTTCACCACAATTTTTTTAATGGATATATTTTTAAAAATTATGTTTCACATTTATATTTGAACTAAAAATTAAGTCAAAATGTTCATATATACAAAGTTTAGGGTCCATGTAGACCTTTATATTAATGTTCAAACTTGTACATTTACATAAAATTAAATTAATGTTTTTCCTTTAGTTCGTTTGTCATTGGATAAATTTTTAATTACAAATGTTCATGATGCCACAATAACAAAATTTCAAAAAAAACCCTTAAATTATTTATCCATTTTATCCCTTGATGTAAAAGAAATATAAATCCTAGTTAGATTTTTTTTATAAAAGTGTTTGGGTATATTATTATTTTATTGTTACCATGATTTAACATTTGTTTTTAAGCTTGTTTTGTTACAAGCTAATGTCTAAGTATTTAGATCTGAAAATTTATAATTATTTTAAAAAAATGGTGATGTCCTAATAATGACATCAATGAATTATTATTATTATCATTTTCAATTTTGTGGTGTTATAAATGATGATCATTGATAAGAAGATTTAATTATGTTTTGGCTATAGCCAATACATGGAGATATTAGTTTGTTAAAACCCCCCAATATTTTTGCTACAATTCTTAGAACCCAATATATAATTTTAACTTATATATGTATTGATGTAAGTTTAAAGTAAATTTGATGTTGAAACTATTTATGGTTTTAACAAAAATTCATTGAACTTGCATTATTCTCATAGGGGTCACAAAATGTTGGAGCTTTAAACCATGTGCATCAAACAAAACTTTTTTGGAGTGTATTAAATGATTGTTTAACCTATTGTTTCTCACCTTATTATTACTTAATTTTCTAAATACACACACATTAAACCAACATATATTATTTACAAATATATTCTTGAATAAATAGCACCATACATTAGGAGTAATTAAATTACACCTTTTACCCAAAAACTAATATATATATAACCTAATTTTTTATTCACTTATTTTATTTTATTTTATTTTCCCAAAAAAAACACCAACTTGTGAAAATTTTCCACCAAAGATAAAGTAAAAAATATTGTTGACAAAAGCGGGGAAGGGGGGGGGGGGGGGGGGGGGGGGGGGAGACGGT
>Ga0116231_10003573_pt1 | contig 32216 bp, 20 predicted proteins | sample S1TSphgellanicum_2_FD_89695 | JGI IMG/M metagenome (GOLD analysis project Ga0116231, IMG submission 89695) | Host-associated microbial communities from peat moss isolated from Minnesota, USA - S1T2_Fd - Sphagnum magellanicum MG | ecosystem: Host-associated > Plants > Peat moss > Unclassified... | reverse complement strand
TTTTTTTTCGATGGGTTTTGTTTTCTGTGTCAATTAAATTGCCCGAACCTTTTTGATTTTTTTTTGCTCGACGGGTGCGTTATGCACTAGGTTCACACTAGTTATTATGAAAGTGTGCAATGACAACATCATTCCATACTAAGATTGCAACATCATTTTTTCTTTTTTGGTATTTCAAATCAACACATTTTTTCAAATAAATAGATCCATTTTTGATGTTTCACTTATCTTTGAACATTTTTTCTCTTTGTGTGTTTAGTTTTGTGATATTTTTTTCATCAATAATCCAATAGTGGTATTCATTATTCTTGATTCATAAGTCATGTGTGTATTAGGCAACATAATGTTGATAATGAGATAGAAAACAAGTCTAAGTATAAAAAAAAACAAAAAAGAAGAAGAAGAAATCAAGCAAACATGAATTTATTTATGATATGCAAATTTCATACATTTTTGTGTTTATGTTTATTTGATATTGTTAATTATGAGATTATATAGGGCATGCATGAAATTTTGCAAAAAGTGATTTCAATGTCTCTAATTGATAGTGGAAATTCTGAAACCAATCCAATATGTATTTGACTCAACATTTTGTCACTATGTTGGGACTTTCATGTGGGTGTGGGTGTGCAAGACGTACCTATGAGTGCAATAAACACAAAACTTGACACCTTCGTTGTCATTTTGAATGCAAGACAAATTAAAGAAATGTGGTGCACTTAATGGCTGCAACAATATTTATAACATGACCTAATATCAGGTACTGGCTACAAGCTAATCAGAGTCCTGCATTGGACTTGTCAACTGTACCCATACCCGACCCACAGCTGCGCGTGGGTCAACTGTACCCACCCATGGCACCTTGTCCATACTCATTACCCACCCAACTCATACCCATCAGTCCATCACCAAAATAAAGCTACTTAAGAGTACTTTGAAGTATTTTTAAAAGGAGGGACGTGCCACCTCGTACCCACCCATTACCCACCCATTTACCCATGGGTATGGGTGGGTATTGGGTACCCATGGGTATGGGTACCCATTGCAGGACTCTGAAGCTAATGGAAAAAGGTGCTCAGCTGGCCATGCCCTTTCAGTCTCTCTCGTTAGTTAATTTCAGGGTCACTGTCACACTTCGCAATTTGACTATAAATTGCCAATAAAAAAAAGACTGGGTCACCTTGCTTTGATGCATTGTGGAACAACAATGTGCCACTTGAGTGTAAATTGCAATTGATAAGTGGGAGAGGCTTCATGAACTTTTTAATATTGGCACTTGAAAGGTAAATTGGTAATTGTGCATCATATTGAGTTGCCCACATTTCAAATTGATGCAATTGAGTCGTATGATTTAATGCCATGTACATTTATGCAGCCATAGAGGTGAAAGGAGGAGGGTAAAAAGGAAATGCAAACTAAACTAGACTTACTGTGCTTTTGAACTTAGGATTTTCATGAGGTTTTGATTTTCATGGTGATCAAGAAGGTTTCACACATTAGTGTAAACTGACCCATCACTGAACACCTGCATATGACCAAACACTTTAGCAGATCTTTCTCAATTCCTCTCCAATTTGAGTAATTTAAAGTGTTATAGAAATGCCTTCTCAAGCTCTACAAATCATCTTTGAAATACAAAGCCAAAGGACTGGCCAAAAAAGAACGATAAAAAAAAAAAGTTTTCTCAAATTTCAAAACATGTTTTTTTTTTCAATTTTCTTCATTTTGACCCCTCTCACTTTCAAACCTCATAACTTTTTAATTTTTTATTCATTTTAAATGATTTAATGTGCTATAAGAGTGCCACCTGAAGTTCTACAAATCATCTTTGAACTCTAATAGCAACATAGTAGCATACAAAGAATTTGAGAATTGGCCTTTGTAATGTTTGGTGGTTTGCTTTTTTGAGTTCTTGACCCCCTTTATTTCAAGGGATCCTAATTCTCTCATTTTTAATTCATTGTAGAAAATTGTTAATGTGTCAGATGTGCCAAGAGGAGGGGTTCAAGTTTTTTTGGACCCCAGAAACAATGGAGCCCTCTCCTTGAATCCGGCTTGTCCTGAGCACTTAAGTGTTCCATCACTGACCCATCTACCCCAGATTGCATTGGTCAAAGTCTATTGATATTTTCTGCACTCTCACTATTGCAGACTATATGAATAGGTTTGAAAACATTTTGAGATGCATTCATCTAGTTACCAATAACTTAGGGCCACTTTACACTAGGAATCAGGGCCCAAAAACTTAGGGCCAACCTTGAGCATTTTTGGCGGAAAATGTTAAATCGGCCAAATGAAATGAATGCAGTCAGTACAAAAGTCAAGATACGAATTTTTTCTCCAGTCTGCCCGTTTGCCCCTTTTTTTCATCGTGTCCTGCATTGGCATGTTGAGGGTCTATGTTATGCACATTTTGAATATGCTATGGGTATAGAGGGGTATGTAACATCTTACTTGGCATGTTATGTGAGGTTCTGACTGCAAAACATGCCTGGGTGTCACTTGAGAATACATGGATGGGGCAAATTTGGCTTGTCGTTTGGCCCCAGGTTACTCCAAAATGCTAGAACATTCATGTCATGATATTTTTTGGTATTTTTTTCAGCCTCGGGGCCAATACAAACCCATAAAGTTAGCATTTATTAGTAACTTGGGGCAGATTGAAAATATTTTTTCTATTTCAGTCTTGACTATCTAAGGTCAGTTTCTTCATTAAATAATCCTCAAAATAGTGAAATGAAACTTTGTGAAAATATGAAGTTGACATATTAAAAATCATCATAATTATCACAGGTGACATTCTGAATAATTTCATTACTCATATCACAATATTATAGTAGATGATGAAAAAATATATAATTTCAAAATTTTAAAAATGAGTTCGTCTTTTGAAAAAAAATAATCATTCATTTTGTCAATGTGGAAACTGACCCTGGGCTACAGCACTAGTGTAAAGCCCTTGGGGCTGATTTCAACTTTTGCACCAATAGGAATGTTTGATTTCTTGTTGAGTGGTATTTAACTAGTTCACTTAAGATCCCAACTAGTCCAATTCTAGTGCACTACCAAAAGCACATGCACAAAATTGATTTCCAAGATCAACTTTCTGATACTTATACCTTGCAAGGTGAGATCACCAAAGGTAGCATTGGATTATGTTCCATGGTGACTTCTTATATTATGTACAAGGCACATATGACTCATGTTGACAAGTCCATGAAAAAAATGTCGCATTGGAGGTGATTTGATGAAGGCTTTTGTCAGGCAAGGCCATCCTACTGTGAAAATATTTGTGATGGTAAGGGTTTTTTACTCAATGCCATGGAATTCCATTATTCCATGCAGTGCATTGTGCCTTATAGGAGAAGGTTATGTGCAGTGCATAAAAAGAAGACAAACTAATATCGCACATCGTGTGAAGATGCAACAATACCTTTTGGTAATATTTGGTTATATAGTTTTTCTTTTTTTTATAGGTCATGTTGTTCTTTGAAAATTACTCTAATTATCCATAACAAATGATATGAATGTTTTCAAATTAAGGTTTCCTAGGTTTTTGTCACATTTTGTGACCAATTTTTAGAGTTGTATAATTTTAGTTCTCTAAATTGCACGGGTCTAGACATGTAAATAGGCAGATGTGATTCAATTTTCACCAAGTTATAATTAAAATAAAATAAAATAAAGGACAATTGTTCAAGTAGGGGTTTCTTAAAAATTTGTGACATTCTGTGATCAATTTTTAGGGTTCTGTATTTTTTTTTTTGAAAAAAAAGTTCTCTAAATTTCATGGGTCTATGTATTATGGTAGGTGTGTGTGGTTCAATTTTCATCAAAATATAATAAAATTAGAAAAAGTTATGGACAATTGTTCAACTAGGGTTTCTTAACATTTTATGATCACTTTCAGAATTGTATATATTTTTTAATTTTTAATTTTCAGTGCTCTAAACTGTATGGGTCTATTTTTGTCATTAGGGATGTATGATTCAATTTTCACCAAATTGTAATATAATTAAAAAAAGTTATGAACAATTGTTCAACTAAAGGTTTCTTAATATTTTGTGGCATTTTGTGATCAATATTCAGAGTTGGATAACTTTTGACAATTGGGACTTCTTTATGAAAAGGGTCCACCTAACCCTAACCCAAAAAAAAGAAAGAGAAAAAAAAGTCCTCTCTCCCACCTCCTCAAACAAAAGAAAAAGAGCTCACCCTCTCCCCACCCCAAACCATAAATAAATAAATAAACAAAATTTCCCTAAACCCCAAAAGGAAAGGAAAACTCCAAGTTGGAAAAAATGGGAAAAGAAAATGTGCCCCCATACCCCTAGCCCCCAAAATCAGGGAAACCGAAGCAAGAAAAGGCAAGTCAAACTCTGGAGTTATTATTCTGTTTGGCTACAACTCTAGCAAGTTGGATTTTCCAAAATCCCATATTTTACATGACTTTTTTTTTTGAGGTTTGTAAAGGCTGGTTCATCATTCAAAGTGAGACTGTTTTGATCAAAGGAGGTTTAAGGATTAAGTCAGGTCATACTTATACTTCCATATCAACAAAAATTGCGAGAAACACAGTTTTCCAAGGACCCACCCAATCCCTCCTCTTTGCATTGCAGGGATACCATACCTTAGGGTCCGTTTACACATTGACAAAATGAATAATTACTTTTTCTAAAAACTAATTCGTTTTAATAATTTGAAATTATTGAATTTTCCATGATCTATTGCGTTAATGTCACACGAGTAGTGAAATTATTCAAAGTGTAGCTATGATAATCATGACGATTTTTCAACATGTCAACTTCATATTTTGACAAAAATTCAAGTCACTATTTTGAGGATTATTTAATGACGAATCTGACCGTAGGGTGAGGTAAGGGTCCCACACAACAAAGTATAACAATATTCATGAATGGTGATGTCCCATAGGAACTTGAGTGAGCTCATGTAGTGTCAGAAGGCATCTTGTAAAACTAAAGTATAAGTATTTGCTATCCCACAATGTGCACAAACATATTCTTGGCTATCCAAAGATTTTGGTTGACATTGGCAAAACTCCAAAGTAGAATCTTGATTAACCCTATAACTAGGGCAAAATCTGTCTTTGGAGCTACTTCTGAGGTCGCTTCTTGCAATGGGGCTGATAGGGAGGAACCTTCTTATGGTTTGGATTGAACAAATTCTGATGTAGCTTCTTCCCATGGGTCGGGGATGAACCTTTGAGATTGAACAACTTGTGAGCTTCTAAGATATCTCACTTATTAGAGAAATTCACCAAGTGACCATCCCTTTGGGTCGTCCTTTCACCCCTTACTCCTTATTTCATCTTCAAACCTTGCTATTTGCAAAGTGAAGAAATTTTATTGAATTCAAGCTGAAACTTAATATCACAATATCTAATGTATGGGATTTGAAGTAATTATGATAACAGTAAGCATAACATCAATAAAGATGTTAAGGGAAAAAAAAAAAATGATTGAATGAAACTCAAATTATGAATTACCACTAAATTTTTGATAATATGAGTTTCAGTCATTTAAATAATTTTTTATTATTTAAAAAAGATCTCTCTCCCTTTAGTGACCAAACTCAGATTTTGTTTTTTCTTCCCTTTATGGATATCTCTATTAAGTAGGGCCTACCAGAGAAAAGACTTGATGTACTTATATCAAACCAAACCTAACCCAACCAACCTTAAGTGGTACCTTCAAAAATTGAAGTCAACATAGCATATATTGAAAATGAAAACATTTTATAAGATTGGGAGTTGGGAGACTGGCTTCTTTTTGTACTTGTCATAAGCAATTTGAAAGGGAAAAAAACAGTGAAAAAGATTTTTTCTCACCAAAAGAATTGCAATGGGGAAAAGAAATGTCCTTTACATGCAAAAAAGAAGAAGAAAAAAAGCCTATTAAAACAAAATAATAATAATAAAAAATACCCATGTCACTACAATGAGGGTCTAGGGTGACCCAACACCTACGTTGGTACTTCACCTTTTAGAATGAGGCCTTTTAGAAACATTAAATTTGGATTTAGAGACCTTGATTTAGTCTAATGATAAAATAATTATATTTTAAAAAAGCAACCCAATAAATGTAAGTGTTTTTACTTTTTATCATTGTTTCATTGTAGGTGTGGTTCAACTAAGCCTTAAATGTGGCAAGAAAGAAATTTCAAAACTATTATTGTATCTAGTTTGGATGCTCATGATTTTCATAAATGTTACAATTAAAAAAAGGAGAAAAATATCATCAAATACATGTATGATGTCTTCAAATGTTTGATGAAGTTTATATTCAATTTTTGTTTTTTGTTGTTTCATTTTTCTCATCACTATATTGACTTGTTTCAATTTTTCATGATCATATTAAATTATATTTATTCAATTTCTTGTGAGCATATTCAATTGTTGATTCAATATATCACTAAATTGGTGTTTTAATTCTCATGATCATATTCAATTTTTATTGCAATTCTCACATAAAAAACACAAACATAATTCAAAAACTTCACAGCATAAAAACCATGGATAGAAAAAGATACATAACAAAGTGCCTTTTTGTTATCTACCTTTTTGTGTCTATTTTGGTGGGCAAGTATTAATTAGTTATGCTCAAAATGGGTAGGTATGAACAACACATACATATATACATTATTTTTATTATTGTCTATAAAAATAAATTTTCAAAACAAAACACCATTAACAGAGCCACTTGCAAGTTTCATTGAAGTGGAAAGAAAAATCCAATAAAAACCGATGGCTAAAACCATCATGTAGAAGACAAAAGGGAAAGCCAAAAGACATGGAGCCCGCAAGAACCAAAGAAGGGAGAAAGCTAGTCCCTCTTGTGGTAGGAAGTTATTTCACCCACAACCTTTTTAATGTTGCTTGCATTGCAAATCATGAAATCTAATGATAATGGGAGGCTTAGAACAAACATCTTTTGCCAATGTAATCTTCCTCACTATAGTAGAGGTTAAAGCACATTGAAGAATAATATTAACACGTTGCCTAAAAGCTTGAATGTAAAAAAACAAGGATAAATGACCCATCCATCATTTATTGTGGAAAAGACAAGCACATTCCTTGATGGAATGATCCATATCACACTTGGGTGTGCCATGCACCTCCATAGCCATCAAAATAAAATGGTGCCATTCATGAAACTTTCTATATTTACGGATCTTAGCAATGGTGTTAAGTTCCGCAATTGCACCTATTGGTCAATCAATGACATTCATAACCACCATTTTTCGTGTCGGGTCCGTAACCACCACATTGGCAACAAAGACTTGGTCCTCACGATTCATGTACATATTAATTTATAATGAAGCTTTTGATGTGAGGGCGTACCACCATTCTCCACACATCATGCCCATTTTCTCAAATGAAGGTGTACATGACGTCTTTGATGTTGTCATGTGTGGTTGTCTATTGACCTTTGAATGGACAACATGTTAAATGCATGCCAAATGTGTTCAACCCATGTCCACATTCACACATGAAAAAACTAAATGTTAAGGGCTAAATCAAATTGAGACAAAAATGTAACGTTGAGGTGAAAGTAAAGTGTGCAATGCGAAATGAATAGATAGATGGCCTAACAATCAACTATAGCCCCACCCCCTTGCCCGAACAAAAGCAAATGCAAGTTTTGGGTGTTGAAGAAATGGAGTCATCCTCCAAGATAGACCTAAAGGATGTGTCATGATGGATGTCCATCAATAATGCATGCATACTTGAGGCACTAGTAATTGACAAATTTCAAAAAAAAGGTGCATTTTTCGAGCTACGAAAGGAAGACTATTTTGAGTTGCATGAAAACATGATTGAAGGAGGTGTGGGCCCTCTTCAACTCAAGGAAACATATTTTTTCAAAACGAGTTTATCAAAAATACAAAACTTGGAGCACATATATGGAGCCACCCAAACCTAACTCCTTAAAAAAAGATATTGGGCACAATCTTCCATAAGTAAAAACTTATACCACCAAAGGAAATTGGAAGTTAGGCATCTTGCCCCACTAAGGGTCCCTAAATATACTCCCATAACTTTGGTCCCATAATGTCTTCACATACTTGTATAATTCTTTTGTTGAAACTCACCAAAAAAAAGAAAAAGAAAAGGTATTGTTCAAGTGAGATAAGAAAGAAGTTGAAATTGGAAACTTTAGATGCTTTGACATCAATGTCTTCATGTGGAATAAATTGGAGAATATGGATTGCAGGGCAATGTTTGAAATGTGACACAACATGAAAAATTGTAAGAAATTCAAACAATTTTTTCAATTTTGTTAATTTAATATGTTTTGTGGTGTTTTTTTTCTCAATTTTACGATGTAACCAAACATGTAATCATCAACAAGAAGATTTAATTAAATAAGGATATAGGCCAAACATGAATTTCAAAAAAATAAATCATTCCATATTTTTGTTACTTGTTGGAACCTATTGTAAAAATCTCATGATTTGAATTTATTTTCAAAATTTGGTGAGAGAGGGCCATTTTCCCAAAAAAATCCTGAAAGTGTGAAATTTTCATAATTTTAGGTTGAAAAAATGCAAAAAGTTGCCCAAAAAAAACATGGTTGCTTTTGTGATCACTTTTTGATGTGAAAGTTCAAATTTTTGTCAACTCATCATGTGAAATACATTTGTTAAAACTATTGATCACACTAAAATATAAAGTGAAAACTAAATTATTAAAAAAAATACACCATTGGTTGGGATGTGCCTAAAATATATATATAAGGAGAAATTAGGTTAGGTTTTTTCTAGTTTTGCCCATAGGGAAATGACTACCATAGTCTTTGATTGAATTAACTTATTTGGTAGTTACTTTGGCACATGGATTTTTGAATTTTGGAGCTTTCAATATATAAGGTTCATATATAAAATTATTAATAAGAAAAAAAAGTTGTGTCTTATGCATGTACACGTCCAATTTGTCTACGAAGTGTTAGTTTGAAAAAATGAAACTACAAACTTGGGTTCAAATCCAATAAAGAACCTTTTCAAATGCAAGAAGTGCAATTGCCTTAGAAAGTAGGACTCTTGATTTGAATTTTTTAAAAAACAATTCAACATAATAAAGATACTCTAGGTATTGGTGTTGTGTTTCCTTTACAAATATTTCTAATGGGCTGAAATATTTTCAAAAATTCAAAAATGTTCATGTACCATAATATGCATTGGCATAGGGTTTGTGGATAAATCTTTTGCTTGAACTTGACACAATGTGTGCATGACATGTCAAATATTATATGTGTACATGATGGATGGGCATATTTCATTGAAGTGCATGTATCTAGATGAGAAGTTATAATCCCTAAAGGAAGTTTTTAGTTTGAAGTTTGAAACTGCCATAAAAGGCATGGGCATCCTATAATAGTATTTACTGTGTTTGGTTAGTTATGGTTTAGAAATTATGGAACTTAACAAAGTTGAATCTTATACAAGTTAGACATGTTATCTTTTGCAACTATAGGCAATTAGATGAATCTCCAGAAGGAGGAACTATTGTGCCAATTCATATATATAGAAGAAGAATTAGTAGCCCAAAAAAAAAATCGTAATTTATAGGAATGCTTTGCAATTCACAACAAATAATTGAAAATAGGATTATAGGATTCCCTTAATGTGTTTCAATATCTATCTATTAAGGAAGGTTGTTTGTTTTGTTTGTCACATTGAAATCTCCCAAACCCCAACACCAACATCATGTTTTTGATATTGTTAAAAGCCCTTGATGAATAGGGGTGCACTGAGGTGGTTTAGGAATGTTTAAACCTATGGTGCAAGAATGATTGAATATTGAACAATTTTAAAAAAAAATAAAATATTTTTTAAAAGGGAAATCAGGGAATGATTTTGGCACTATTGAAAAACCTTTGATGAGTGGGATTTCTTAAAGGTAATTTTGTAAATTTTAAACCTAAGGTGGGAAAGATATTGAATTTTGAATAATTTTCATCAAATTGGAAATCAATTTAAAACATATATTTCACAATAGAGCTCTATCATCAAGGTATTGTTTACACTTGGGCTGAGGGCACAAGCCACATTAATATATACTAATCTATATATTTAGGATTGTAATTTGTTTGCCATGTTAGGATCTCCCAAGCCATTATGCCCTGCCCATCATGCTTTTAGTACCATCGAAAAGCCCTTGATGCCTAACATAGGAAGGCTGGGGGAGTGCACCAAGCTCTTTTGGAAGTGTTTAGACCTAAGGTGTACAAATTATTATGTATTGAGCAATTTTGTCAAAAAAAATCAACAAAATCAAAACTCAATATTTTAGTGAAATTTGAATGCACTTTTGGCACTCTTTGAAAAATGCTCAACAAATAGGGGTTAATGGAGGTAATTTTATAATTTTTAGGCCTAAGGTGCAAGAGATAATGATTTTTGAATGATTTTTGCAATACAAAATTTAACTAAATTACAGAAATTGAAATTGAAAGGAGAATTTAATTGAGTAATGAGTTCAGAATTGGGCCAATGACACACACCACACTAATATACACTAATGATTTAGTGGAGTGAATCAAAATCAATCACTATCCTTGACATCTTTTATGTCTATATATGTATAATTACTTTATTACATTACAAATGTTTTTGAAAAAAATCAAAATTGGTATGCCGAAATGGATGGATGGATGGAAAATTATTAGGTCAACTCTTATACAAAACTTTGAGACTACATTTACACAAATGATGTGTAGGAAATGTAAGCAAGTTGGGATGAAATTGTGATGTTCCTTTAAGGGAACCATGGGTTGGTGTCGATGGCATGAAAAGAAAGAGAGGAAACAGCACTATATTTTGCAAGACTACATCCCCACCAATTAATGAACAGAAAAGTCCAAACATCTATCTTTCCTTTCATCTCCTTGGACTGACTACCTATAGGATGAAGAGGAGACGATAGGGTGTGGAGGCATGTGCAATGGGGATTTGTGTGCAATCTTTTTGGTATAACTTCCTTGGAGTTTGGAGTGGGAGAGTCCGGAGTCTGGACCCACCAAATTACACAAATGCCATATCCACATTTGGTTTGTTGTCTTTTGGGGTCATGGATTTAGGTTTAGGGTTACACAAACTTGGAGTGCATAACTCTGGAGTTTGACTTGTCTAGCGCCTACACTCTCCACTGTGAATGAAAATAAAATCTACTGCGCATGAAATCCTATCAAATATACCTGGACACTCCACCAAGATAAAATACCTTGGGTTTTGATTTGGTTGGATCCCTTGGTATGTAGCCAAAAGTTGGCATTCTTTGATTTTGGCAATGGATTGGATTCTTTGTTCATATTTAAAAAAAAGTAGGTACCATGTTTGTTTGTGTCCCCCAGAGAAAAGAAAATTAAATGGTAATGACAAAGTCATGTGCACAATAGAAACCGAATTTTCAAAAAACATTTAACATAAAATTATAGGAGATTTTAGTATGTGAAATATTTTCTGAACCTTTTGTTTTTCAATTTCCAACCTACCCAAAAAAAGGAAAAACATAATTTTAAGAAAAAAATCACTATTTAAAAATCTGATTTTTTCCTTAGTCTATTTACTAAAAACATTATTTATCAAAAAAACCATTTAAAAGTTTTTAAAAAAAATTCCTAAGTCTACAGAGAAATCCCAGCGGGGAGGGCGGCCAACAGCCGCATCACATCCTAAAAGTCTACTGGAGGCCACAAAAACAGAAAGGCCTCTGGACACGAGGGAATTAGGCTCTACGTGTGAACACGCGTCCGAATCAGGCCTGCAGTGATTTGCCGCCAGGTGGTAGGGTCGTGGAATAGAACGACAACTGGCAGGTGGTGATAGGTTGACTTGTACTCCGGGTCCGCCACCGGCTGTTCATCGTCTATAAGGAGGCGAGAAGCATGGTCAACCCCGGCACTTGCTGCTCACAGACCTGTTGATGCAGGAGGTAATGGAATTCACAGGAGGATGATGATGTCCATGATCTCCATCTCCATGGTTTCTCCCACAAAATTTCTCTCTTAAAAGTAATTTGCCAAAATTTGAGTTCTCTCTGTCGCCTGGAGGATTGTGCACATTTGTATCCAGCTCTGTTTTTGGTGCAAGCTCTCTGTTTTTGTTTATATGATCTTTGGCAGATTCGCTGGAATCGTGATTTTAGTTTTTTGGGTGAGTTCCTCTTGCTTGTGAGCCTCTGTGTGTGTGTGTGTGTTTTGTTTTTGAGGGTGTAAATTTTCATGTGTTCAGTGAAGTGGTGGAGTGGAGTGGAGTGGAGCTTGCTTGATCAATTTGGTGGAAGATGAATATGTGAATATGAAAAAAGTGGAAACCTCTGACGAACTCAAGTTGAATTTAATATAAAACATAGGGAGAGCTCTCCAAGGGAATCGTGGGACTAATATTTCAATGTTATATTCTAATTTTCTCATTGTGAAACAAACCATTTCATGTTTGCATAGGGGAAATTCAAATTCAAAGTGCTTCTTGATGGTCCCACAGGGTATGCTGAGCTAGAGCTGATGCTCGAGAGAGTTTGCAACTTTCTTAAAACTCTTGGTTTTGGTATATACGTATATGTATATATATCCACACCAAAAACACCAAATACAAGTTTCTTGAAGACGCGAGCGAGCGTAATTCTCACATATATGTACAAGCGAAAGGGTCGGTTAGAAGAGATAAATGTGTCCTCCTGGATGGGGAATTGTTTTGAGGAAGTTTTTTGGTATATTGGTGCAGATGATGATCAGGAGCAGCTGAGTTTGAAAGCTTTGGAGTTTGACACTGAGGTTTGAAATAGAAGAGTACTAGTATTCCACGACGCAGCACGCGCGGTTGTGAGAAGATGGAAAATTTGTCTTATGACTCACTTCCGACGTTTCTGGATGCGCACAATGTACACATTGTTGGCAGGGGGGAAGAGATCGTGGTATTTGGTCACGGATTCGGCACGGATCAATCCGTGTGGAAGCATGTAGTGCCGCACCTGGAGGAGGATTACCGTGTGATTCTGTATGACATGATGGGTGCGGGGACGACCGACCCCGAGTACTTCAGCGTCCTCAGATACTCGACGCTGCATGGCTACGCCGATGATCTGCTGACCATCCTGGATGAGCTCGACGTCGAGTCTTGTATCTATGTGGGTCATTCGGTTTGTGGTATGGTCGGCTGTCTTGCATCCATCGAGCGGCCGTTCCTCTTTTCCAAGATCATTATGCTGTCCGCTTCTCCAAGGTACAGTCTGCATCTTGTGAGCATGGTCCTATTTTTCTCTACACTAGATTGAATTTTTCTGACAGTATTTCTTCTACTTCTTCTGTGCACATGGGAAAATTTCCTGAGTATGCCATCACAGTTTTGTCTGCAATGGTTGAGGTTGCCATCCAGGATGATTTTTTCCAAGAATGGAAGAAATCACTTTGATGCTTGTTGTGGTGGGTGATGGTCCAGGTATCTAAATGACATTGGGTACTTCGGGGGATTTGAACAAGAGGATCTGAACCAGCTCTTCGAAGCAATGCAATCCAACTTCAAGGCATGGGTATCAGGCTTCGCACCCCTGGCTGTAGGGGCAGACATAGATTCCACGGCAGTTCAGGAGTTTTCTCGAACTTTGTTCAACATCCGACCAGACATAGCTTTCAATGTGGCCAAGACCATCTTCCAAATTGACATGCGCTGCATTTTGCCACAGGTAAAGCTCTCCAAACCGAAAACAAAAACAACACAGGAGTCGTCGTTTGCGTCTAGACAATATAGTTGCTTGAAAGCATATCAGCGTCCATGATGCAAAGCTTGCGGCATATCTACTGCGAACCCTAGTGAAAAATCTAACGCACGCCCTACTATGCAGGTGATTGTACCTTGCCATATTCTGCAGAGTAACAAGGATCTAGCAGTGCCTGTGGTCGTGTCCGATTACCTCCATCACGCACTAGGAGGTCCCACGGTAGTTGAGATTCTCCAGACCGAAGGTCACTTGCCGCAACTCAGTTCCCCAGAAGTTGTCATACCTGTATTGAAGCGTCACCTTGCTGTGACCAGGAGTATCCAAGTTCAGTAATCTTGGAGTTCAAGGCCAGCAACAGGAAAAGAAGCCTCTCTGATCGCTGCAGCAGATTCAACTGCATGCACTTCAGATACCAGGCAGCAGCAGCAGCAGAGGAAAAGGGAGGAGTCTTGTAAAAGTGTTTAGGGTTGACAAGCTTCATCTTCACAAGCTGAATTTCTCAGAAGCAAGTGGAATATTTGGGAAGCAGGCAAGGAGTTGTTGTCAGTAGAAGGAGTTGAAATCTTCAAGCCCTTCTTCACTCAAATTGGGCTTTGGGTTGTGGCACTAGTTATATCTATCTCAGACTGCCAAAAGAATGGAAAGAAGCGTGAAGGGGGAGGGGATTACCTGTTAACAGTAAGTCTGGTTTTTCTGGACTTGTGCTTCTTCTCTCTTCTTGATTTGAAGTCAGGTCAGCCAGTGACAAAGAAGAATTTCTGGTTTCAAGCAATTTGCAACTGAAGGAAAAAACCACATGGTGGATGGTGTGATTGGAGATCACTATTTATGTTTGTGATAGATAGTTATGATGCATAAAGAGTAAGTATTGTGCCTCAGTTTCAGAGTTGTAAGAGTTCTTCAGTAGGAGACCTGCATATAAAAGAGATTGCAGAACTTGGGGGGCAGCTCAACAGCTTCATGTCATGGTGCAAGAGATTTCTTTTTTGAGCACAGAAAGGCACATAGTGAAACATAATATGTGCATTGATCATCTGTCAAAGCTGTTATTGATGATGAAAAAATTCTGAAAGGCTATGCAACTCATCGTGGCATTGAGAAGATCAGGTTGTGGGTTTCATGGAACCAGTTGAGCCAGGACATATCAGGATCAGCTGGATGTACACACACACACATCTATACCCATGCCAGAAGATTTTCAAACCCTATTTGCAACCAAAATCAATGCAGCAGCAGCAGGCTGTGACTACTGTGATATCAGTGTTTTGGAGTAGAATTGTGTGGTTCTGGCTACAGTGGGTTCTGTATATTCAGCATTGTTCATACTTGCAATTTGTCTCCAGAGTGGCTTCTTCTGTATGAATACTCGGTATACCACTGGCAAGTGGAATGAAATGGAGCTTAATTCTGGCTCACAAGCTTCTCATAGCTTGAATGAGGATATTGGATTGACAATTTTTTTTAGCTTGGCTTCTCTTGAGTGCTATTCAATAGCATGACTGAGGCTTCCTGTTGCTTCTGGAAATGCAACAGAAACTCAAGATGCAGATTCTGTATAATGGTTTGCCCAGACTTTGGACTAATTATTATATACTTATCTACTACACCCACAGTCAGGAGCTGATGAAGCCAGTGGGTAGTCATGGCAGCTTGTCACTGCAATTTGTGAAGTCAAAGTTGATGGTCTGACTCTTTGTGTACATGACAGTCAGTGGGCAGCCATGGCAGCTCATCACTATTATTTGTGATGAAGAAGGTGATGGTCTGACTCTCTTTTGTGTACAGGACTCTTCTCATAAGGTTAAGATTGCACTCCATTGTATTGTTGCCTTCAAATTGTTGTTGTGGAGATTTCTCTGCATTGCAATGATGTATAGCGGGAATTGAAAAAGAAGAAGCTTTTGCAAGTCTTCCCTTCTAAACTGCTGTAAGATTGGGCAGATGTACTTCAAAGCACATTCCCGAATGTGCAAATTGAATCTAGCAGTGTATCTACGATTGCATCTTGCTCTCTCTCTTGCAGCTCTGCACATATGGATCAGAGCCCATAGTATCACAGTTTCACTCCGTTCTGTGGAGCTCAGATTTGCAGAGAACCTCACGGAAATCTGCCTACAGTTTCATAACAAGCGAACTCGAGGAGAGAAAAACACGACAGTATTCTTCTAACTACCTAACCGTTTTGTGTTTGCATGGAACGTCCTCAATGGCGGAACGCTCTCTCTCTCTCTGGCTTTTCTGAATCAACGTTGTTTTGTCCTTGCTCTGTTCGATTTTGCTGACAATAATATTCTGCTTCGATTCTTCTTGAGACTCTGCTGATGATGATACATAGAAGCACCAATAGTGTCAATGCTCTTCTGAAACACTGCAATTGCATGGAAAGCTTGTGCACGGAGTTTTTCCTTTTGAATGCACTATTGGGGAGGACTGTGCGATGTGTACCTATTTAGAAAACGAAGTGCACTAGGGCAAGAAGCGCAGATTTGCACAAGTTTTGGGAGGGAGTTGTTGTGATGATGATGATGATGGTGATAGTGATGGCAGTTCCTTTCTTCTGCCTCCAGCTGACTTTTAGCTACCAGAACCTGTCAAATGTTTGCTCTGAATTCAAGTTCCACAAATGGAAGAACAAATGTTTGCTCTGAATTCTAGATCCATCCAGAGAACTTTTTAGCAGAGGAATTTGGGGCAACTGTTGCATGGAGATGTGGAGCGTCACTTCCAACGCTCAACCCTAATTTCCTTCAGCAGAACATTCCGCTCGCTTATCAAGTAAGTTGCCGCTTAGTCGTTGTCTTCTTCTCCTTCACTCTGTGTGCCTGTAATCACCTTCTTCCCGTCCCCCTGCCCATCTCGTCCAATTTGCATTCCTGTTGCACTAAATTGTTGTCCACATGAGACGGATTGCCATAAGATTTGTTTATCATCTTCAGCACTTTCACAGCTATGTTTGTTCTTGTGTGCAAAGAGCATCACAAAGAGATTGTGTATTTTTTCATCTTCTGTTGGTTTACTGTTGTACTACTTGAGTTCTGCAGTCTTGGGCTGCCCTTGTAGAGGGGAGGTTGAAGACTTTTGCTGGAGGTTTCTGAGTTTATTCAAAGCCAGTGTTTTCAGTACGTTCACAAGAAGGAAGAGTGTTCATTTGCAAGAGAGTAATCAAGATGCAGTGTTTGAGTTGTCAACACGAAGTATGGAGTCATCTGTAACCAAAATGAGGAGAAGGAAATTGTCTCTGTGCTGGAGTGCCATTGCCTATACCAGACATAAATTTTTCAGGTGCTCAAACCTTTACACATGTCTTGGGGTTTGGGCATACATTGAGAGTTCTAGGACGATATAATTCTGGATATCTTGCTGTGATTCTGTAGAAAATTTGAAGGTCATTCTCACTGAAGAAGTTATGAATTCCTCATGGTAATGGCTTTATGTGTGTTATTATGTATCTAGTATCTACTATATATGTGGGTTACATAGTATATAGGTGTTGAATATGGAGAATGGGCTGCTACATAAAAACAAGACTAAAGCTTACCTGAAATGTGGGTAGTGCAACTCAGGACAGTGGGATGTGCAGGTTTTGCATCAGATGAAGCAGCTAAAAAGCACTAGAAGCTGGCTGTTTGTGACTCGTTGTGCACTATGAGAAAGGTTTGTCACACCCTCCTCATTGAGAGCATACTTTTAAAAACCTTCTCCATAACTATAACCTTTATGCAAGGCACAAGTACACTACATGTATTGCAAAGTCTCTACTGCTATGTAGTACAGCGCCATTATCAGTGGCGAATTGTGACCAATCTGAAATGACACATTGCTCACAAAAGTTACATTTTGCTTGGTACAGGGGAATGAATTTGCTGGCTGCTGAGATCTGATGGGAAAACTTGCAGAATGCCACTTCTGGAGAAGGAAGGTCAGTATTTACTTGGAGAGTTCTGTTTCTCTAGGTTTTGTTATCTGAGTCATGAATTGGTGCAAAGTGAGCATAGATTATCACACATGGTCAAAGCACCATGTCAATTGGAGACTGAATTGAAGTGTCCAATGTACAATGTCTCTTTTGTTATAGGAAGATGACTGGTGTGACAATGAACCTAGAGAAATCCCTGCATGTTGTGCAAAAGCACTTCCACGTCAAATTTTCAATGGATGGAGGGGTTACCCTTGGCATCATCCCAACTATGATAGACGAAGTGTTTGTAAGGGCTTTCCTGTGGGAAGAACGCTAGGTGGTGTCTTCCCAGGTGGTATCCCCCTCTGTGACAGGGCTGCTTGTCCATGCAAGGCTTTGAAAGATGGCCACTTTGCACATTGCCTTCCTGAGGAAAACCATATAGCAGATGCATATTGCAGATCAAGACATAGCTTTCAACTGTTTCGGCGTACAGCAACTAAGACAAGGCCCTATCCTGTTTATGTGAAGCTAGCTGGCTGCGGATGGTTGTCTGCAAATGAAAAAATGACGGACAAGAGGTCACAGGGAACTTCAGGTAGGATGAGTTCCCCAGAAACTTCAGAGGGCATATCTCAGCATATCTGCAAGTGCAGTATTGCAAAAGATGTTGCTGTCCCAACCCTGAAGAATAGAAGTCCAACTCCATGGCAGAGTCCATGCAGCAGGGGCTCACAACGTAGTCATTGGAAAGGGCAAGTATCAAGAGACATTTGCCAGGGTTTGGATGACAATATGGGCAAGGATTGTGATCTGAAAAGATCAGAAAGGCATACACTTCTTGAGTCATCTGCAAATGTACAGTCTTCCAGATGGACATGTCATCCACTCTTCTGTGATAGCTGCTGTTCTGCCACAAATCTTTCTCCTCCACAGACAAGAGACAGGGCTGGAATATTAGCATGTGGTCCCCGGTGCCCATGCAAGGCATTATTACCACGGACAAAATCACATGCCAAAGGTCCCGCTGCAGAACAAATACAGTTTTGGCAAAAAGCCAGATTGCAGGCAAGAAAAACAAGGTCACAGCACAGGGACTTGGATGTCTGGGACTGCGCAACACACTCATGCCCATCATCACCAGGTAGGAGAGTTTTGCATTGTCCTGCAGCCATACATACAAGAAAGAAACACAAAGCTCCACAATGCAAAGAGTACAAGGATTGTGATCAAAACCCCAGGATGTTTGACAATGATGATGTGTATTTGCCTAGTCCACGGCTTATCACATGTGCACAACATATGGATAAATTATGTGTGTCAAGAGGGTGCTCTCCTTTCTACTCCTGCATGAACAAGGGTAATGTGTCCTCTCTGCAATCAATGGAGTGTGGTGATGTGCCCTGCTCAAGAACTAGCTCCCATTCATCAGCTCTTTCATCTAATCCTGTCTCACAACCTTGTTCAAGACCTATCTCTCCTCCATGCCCCAGAAGTATCTCCCCTACCTTAGCTCCTTGCTCCAGACAAATCAGCTCCCCTTGTCACTCAAGATGGACCTCCCCTCCCCACTTAAATCATGTCTCCTCTGCTCACTCAAAATCCAACTTTCCTTTCTCAAGGTCTGTGTCCCCTCCTCATTCAAGACCTGATTCCCCTCATCACTCAAGATGGACCTCTCCTCCCCACTCAAGCCATGTCTCCACTGGTCACTCAAAATCCAACTTTTCTCACTCAAGGGCTGTCTCCCCTCTGCATTCAAGACCTCGCTCCCCTTGTCCTTGCTCAAGACCTGTCTCCCCTCGATATTCAAGCCCTCTTCCCCCTAGTCCTTGCCAAAGGTCCATCTCCCCACCTTGCTCAAGACCTATCTGCACTCCTTGCTTGTCACCTTGCTCCAATTCTTTCAGGAGACCTATCTCTCCTTGCTCCAGGTCTATCTCCCCTACAAGCCCAAAGTCTATTGTCCCATGTAAATCCCATTCTGTGAGCAAAATAGATGCTAATTGTCATTCCTCCCAAGACCCTTCATGCAGTTGTAAGCTGTACAATCCTTGCCGGGATTGCAACTGTCACAGAGTATGGACAACAGATCATGGCCGTCCAGTGCCCTGTTCAAAAGCAACTCTGTGTCGAAACTGCCCTTGTCACAAAAGGAAGCTGCGCTCTTCTTGCTGGGGGAGGAAATATCCCAATGCCAAGAGACAGGGATCTCCGAAACGCAGAGGTATCAATAATCCCTGTAAGAAAACTTGGGATAACAGATCTATGGACGATGTGGAGCTGCCTTCTCCAACATTTAAAACTTCTCCTTGTGTATTTTCTCCTCAGCCATGCTCCTCACCATCCCAATTGGGACCCAGCTTGTCAACTACTGTGAACTGTGACAGCAATAAAGAAGCCCTAGGGATTGGCAACCATGTCAATTTGTCAGGAGAGACATGCTATCAAGCAAGTCCAGTGGCAACCACTTCAGGCTCCCTCAGCCAACAATGCCTGAACTGTGACTGCCACAAAAATGCTGTGGGGATCTTCAGCAACACCAATCCCAACTTGTCAAGAGAGACATGCTATCAGGCAAGTCCAGTGGCAACCACTTCAGGCTTAATGAACTGGAATCCTAGCTCTGCTCCTTTAGTTTATAGTGGAAGCCCACCATGGCCTCCACTCTGCTGTACCCTACGGTGCACAGATTGTACCCCAAGTTGTGTCTCTTCAAGGACACCCAACCCTGCACTAGATCAGAACCATCATTTCAAAGGGAAGTGTCACAATCAAGGTAAACCAGCAACGGTGCCCAGCAGCCTAAAACTCCCAAAAGCTGGAGCAAAGCCACCAAATAGTATTTGTAATACACCTCAGCATAAAGGACTCATTTTGTCACCGATGACTCCACCCCACAATTGCTGTTGTGGGATGTGTGAAGGCACAGATACATTTGTTCGCATCAAAATGATGTGCAGAACTTGCTGTTGTGTCCATTCCTGTTGTTGTGGAAACTGCCCTTGCTCCAACCCTCACTGTTCTGCTTTCCCAAAGAAGCATCCACATCCTTACCCCATCAGGTAAGCCCTAGCATTGTGGTTATCAAGCTCTTGCAGTCAGTGAGAAGTGTATGCATTGCTACTTGAAGGTGAGTCCAGCTTACAACTACCAGTTCCAATGATGATCCCAAGGGTCTGAAGCAGCATCAAATGGTTGGCAGCTGCTACCTTCAGTTGCTGGTACTGTGAGTGGAGAAGCTTGCAGCCTATGGAGGTAGCTGTCCTAGAGCTCTGTTTGCCAAACTGTTTTCTATCCAATTTAGGAGTGGTCTTGTGATTCACTCAGCAGAATTTTGCAAGTTCGTTCAGAGCAATTTTGATGAGATTGCTGTACAACTCAGCCCTTTGACAAGGAGCTGTCTATGCTTTTGTTGCTTACTTGGAAGTAAGAAGAAATTTAGCACATTCTTCAGGCATTTGTGTTGCTGCTCAGTCAACAGACTGATGAGAGAACCAGTAGTTTCTGAACCAGATACAGGTTTGTAGGTTGTTTCTTCAATCTTTTAGTGTTCATACATTTGGCCAAAGATTTCCCCAGGTCAGTCTTATTACAACAAATGTGGGCATAGTGGATAGATCCATACAACAGGTGTTCTGAGTATTTGAAATCTACTCAGTGTTACTTGGCTGACTTGGGAGAATAACCAGAAGATTCAATGGATTTCAGAACATCTTTGAACTGTTTGCCTCTTGGTGGTTCTTTGGGTATTGACAAGGTTGCTCTTGGGTGGTGGATCATGCATGCCAGTGATGAAACTTCACAAATGGCTAAAGCTCAGTTACTGCAGTACTGAACCTGTGAAGCTCTGATACGAGTATTGTGAAGTTCTTCAGCTGGGATTGCTGTGGATGAGCACCTCAGGTTCTTCCATTGTTTGATCTGTATATCCAGAGATGACCCGAACATTCATACTGTCCAGTATCAGAGCTTAATAAGCTTCACAGAATCTGTGAAACCATACGTCTACATACCATCACAGGACTTGTAGAATCTTATGTTTAAACCTTACATAACATATCACATCATATGAGATTTGATTCCATTTCTCAATTTGAAATGTGGAACATCATGGAATGTGGAACGTCATGAACTGTGTGAACTTTGAAACCCAAATATGCACGTCGCCTAATATTAGACCCTGGCAAGCTATTTTCACTGGCCCACCTATTATTAAGTAGTTGATTAGGTAAAGGCTAACCATATTGGGACTAAGTCACAGCCCTATGAGAGGCACTACAAGAGGCAGCAACAGTGGTGAATCATGGACAATGGGCGAAAGCCTAATCCCGCAATATGGCATGAGTGAAAAAAGACAATGTAGCTTGTAAAGTTCTTTCATTGAATGTGCAATTATGACAAGTTTCAAATAAAAAGCCCTAGCTAACTTCGTGCTAGTAGTCATGATAAGACAAGGGGCTAGTGTTATTAAAAATGACTAGGCATAAAAGTTTTCCTTACATAACCAGCTAATTTTAATTCTTACCAAATCAAATATCAGAGAATCGACTAGTCTTAGTTCCTTAAAAACTTAAAGATGTAAGAATTAGCCAGCTTTGGGGGTTTAAAAGATTGGAAAGGTGATTCTCTTGATCGATTTTTGATAGAAACTTTTCGATTTAATGGAGTGATTCTCAGACAAAACCCCTCATTTGGTTTAATTTATCTAGCTTTTAGATTTGTGACACTATTATTTCAATCTGGGTTTTTGAAAAGATTGACCAATTACAATCCTAATTCCCAAGCAAAGCACCTAATCTGTTGCATTATCATATACACCAAATCTAGTTATTTCAATTAGGAGCCTCTACATCTAATATCATTTAAAAAAATGTGCACTTACACTATAAAGGCCTTAAAAATCAGCTAGGTTTCTAATTTCTTAAAGGTAAAAAGAAACAATCCAATGTTCCTTGTTCTCACTTTCAACAATGCACTAAAATTACATATTTTTAAAAATTCAATCATGGACAAAAAATAACAAGAATAACTCATATGCATTTTCATTCAACCAAGGCATTTACATCAAGAATCCAAAATACAAATCAATTGTGAAAAAAAACCTCAATGATTCACATCAAAATGAAGATATGAACAAGGTAAAAATAATTCAAATCTATGCCCATATTAGTGGAGTGAAGAGTAAGGAATATCAAATTTCAGCCAATGGGACATCAAAAAGAAAAATAAAAAATCAGAAAAATTTGAAAATTCTTCTTGTTCAATTTCATCCTCCAATTTTATATCGAGCTTTTCCATCAATGTTGATTTTGCTTCACATGCATTTGCAACTTGGAAGGCTTAGAACATCCAACCCTTGGACTAACGGAAAAAAATTGGAAATAAACAACTACAATTTTAGTTACAAAAGACAATTTTAGTTATAATGTACACATGTAACTACAAACCCTGTAATTGATTTTGACAAGTGGCAAAAAACAACCAATACCAAAAAACTTCACATGCCATGTATAATTACACTAACAATCACATATTGCTTGTGATTACAAGGATTTTTTATCCATTGAGCAGTCTTAAGACTATATGACTACATATGCAACTACATTAAATATTGGGAAACGTTACAAAAATAAATTCAAATGATTTAATATAATTTTTAAAATCACATATATTTATAAAAAAATTATAGGAATAATGCTATATAATAATTCATATTATTGGAAATTTCGTAATTTTTCATCCAATGAATTTTTGAAATGTGTCATTACTTAGGCTAGGCTAAAAACCTAATTTTGGTAACTAGGTAGGCTATGTAATATAGATACTTAAATGGGTTTACTTAGGCACCTAGGTTAAGTAGCCTAATTATGTAAGGTTTATACCATCATTGTCCACAATTATGTCACTTGTGAAGTTTGATCCTTAGACCCCAAGGATGAATATTAAAATCTTTGCTAACAAACCACCTCATTTGATATGAAAATATAATAAGATGCATTCTATTTAGCCCATACTTGATTTTAAATATTGCACAAACATCAATTTTAATATTTCATATTTTATTGATGTTTGTCCAAATGGAAAAATTCAAATATGTTCTAAATTACTTTCAATGATATACATGATTAACTATATTTTTCTTCCAAATATGTACATTAATTTGAATAAGTAATTTTTAAAAATTGAATTACATTTTGATGACAATTCATTTGAAAAAAAATTCAAGCACATGATTTATGAATGGAAAATATTTTATGGCTAATTTTTAATAATAAAGAAAAATAAAATTTATCACCCATATTTTAATCCTTCATTAAAAAAAAATATATCATAATTTCGATCAATTCACATATAATTTTTATATATGGATAATCTATATATTTTTATATCAGTTATATTATTTATGATGTATATTGTTTTTTTATCTTTTAAATTTCAATCTAAAAAATATTTGGTAATGTTAGATAATTAATGAATTTGATGGAATTTTGAATTATATATTTTAAAAAAATAATATATAAAATTTATATAAAATTATGATAAATTTCTTATGATCAATTAAATGACATATTTCTTAGACATTTTAAACCTCTATTTGGTTAAAATATATATTATATTTGAATATGATAATAATGTGTTGTAATTTTACGAATAAAATTTATTTTAGATGTATATTACATAATTAAATAATCATCATATATAATATTTGTAAGTGGATCATAACTGAAATATATTTAATAAAAATATTAAAATTCTTAATGTTAATAAAAAAATTAAAAATACAAATATATAGTTAGACACATATTGATTATCAAGCAAATGTTGTAATTCCAAAGATGCCACATATGTTTTAACCATCAAGGTATTGTAAATGGAAACAAATTATCAAAATAACTATGACTAGTTGCAAAAACATCTAAGTTTTTGTCCATCCAAGGATCCATTCAATATTAGATGAAAAATGTGCATTTTCATTTTATTTTTCCATTCAAACATGTAATAGTCACAAACTATAGTCGCATATGTGATCATAATAGTTGCATATACATTACACTAAAGTGCATTTTAATTCACTTTGGGTTTCATTACATTTTGAGTGAATTTGGACATTTTTACCATGGTAAAATTAATCAACCCCTTAATGAATGGGTATTAGTTGTTATGGACAATGAATTGGTTCACTAGTACTTGGTAAAATACAAATTTATCAAGTCATTTCACTTGTTAGTTAATTAACTAAGCAACATGGAAATCGATTAAATTTAAATTATTTAATATTTAATATAATTTTATGATTTTCAAACTATGAATTATTGACACATGTCATTATTTATGCTAGGTTAAAAATCTAACTTAAGTACATAGGCCATGTAATTAATTTAAGTAGGCACCTATCTTAGGGAACTACATAGGACAATATTCAGTCAATTTACCATTATTAACCATAAACACACCATTTGTGAGGTTTGATCCCTTAATTTCTAGGATGGAAACAAACACCCCTATCATCAAGCAATCACACTTGTTGTGATAATCTGTTACATTGCATTCTATTTATCAAATACTTCATTTTAAACATTACAAAAACATAAATTATGAAAATTCATATTTTATTGACATTTTGTCCAAATGAAATGATTAAAGTTTATTTTTAAAGTTTTTTCAATAATGTACATAATTACATTTATTTCCTTTTGAAAGTGTAAAATCATTTGAACAATGTTTTTTTTAATATTGCTATTCAATAACATTTCAATGACCTTTTTTTTTGAAAAAAAAAACGTTTAATAAATGAATAAGATTTTTGTTAATATAATAATACTACCTATGTTAGGTTGTTTTCAGTTATTCTAAGGCTACTTTTCATTGTTCTAAGTTATTTCACCCTACATTATTTTTGCCTATTATAAGTTATTTCATTTTAAGTTATTTGTGACTATTAATGGCTATTGGTGGCTATTTTATTAGTGGCTATTGTTAATTATTCTATTATAAGCCATTAGTGGTTATTTCAAGTTATATTTTAAGATATAGTCTAATGTTAGTTGAATAATTTAAAGTAAAAAGCCCATAATAAACTAACTATGATATTTTAAGGTAAAATAACATATAATATTTTAAAGTATAATAATTTATAATAACTTAAGGTATAAGTTAAAATAATTAAGGTAGTTTAAAATAATATAAAGTATATCATAAATTAACATAAGGTATTTAAAACAACAACATAAAAATAAACCTATTTACCATAGTAAATTATAATAGTGAATTATGTTAATTAGTAGTGAAACATGATGTTTACATAGTGATATTGTAGTGAAATAACTTTAACCAGGGTGAAATTAGTAAAGTGCAGTGAACTTATTTCACTTTTAAAGTCCCATAATGATTAGGCTAGTGAATTACACCCCACTTTTGTACTAGTGATATGATTACACACATTTACAATTAAAGTGACATGTAAGATTAACCTAATTGTAATCATAAAAATAATTGATTTGAACATTAGTCATATTAATAGTTGTAATCATATCGTTGGAATGGACAAGATTTTTTCTAGTGAAAAGGGTGAAACCTCACTAGGATGGATTTTTTTGGATGTCATAGTTTTGGTTTTCGAGGTTAGTCAAGTTTTCTTTCAATATAACTCAAATCCATTTGAAAAATATAGCAAAAGGGAGATGAAAAACTAAAAATGATAATATAACCTTCCCAACTTTGAAAAATTTACTCAAAAAAATTATTAATATTCAATCCAAGGTGGACTTTGCAATGTAGGGTACATCTAGGGTCATAAACCAAATAACCATCCATATGTACTATTTACTTTTAGTGGAATTGAAAAACATGCAAGATAATTTTGGACCACCATGCACTAATTTAGTATCATAACACTTAACATGAAAAAATCAAGTATGAAATGCCCTTTCTTTCTTTTAAGATTTAAAATGGAAACTTAATAATGACATAATTTGATAAAGTTCATTTCATTATTTAAATTGATGTTTTAAAGACTAATATTTTGGAGATGTATTATAAAGTGTTTAAGTTACAATGGTATGAACTTGGATATGCAAAAAAATGTTAATGTTAATATCATTTAAACATTTATATTTGGGGTCTAGTTTCATTACACTAAAAATACATTAAATTTGGACTTTCATATGGACTTTCAATTGCTGTTTTTGGTCCATTATAATGTGTTTTCACTCAATAGTCGTTTGGTCAAGGTGGGTAATTTTTAATCAACACTTATGAAATATAATGGATTCCAACAATTGAGAAAATCCTTTTTCATCTTGATTTGGTTTAGTGAAATCCCAAGAATTTGTCAAGCTAACAAAGCTACAATTGGAAACTTGTGCTTCTTTGCATGTTAGTAATACATTACACACTTGTAATTATCCACATCAACATGATAGTGATGAAAGGAATCAATTTTTTGTGCCATAACCTTTGAGCATAATAAAAAAACCAATATGTGAAACCAAACAAACCCAATAGTCCTTAATGGTGAAAAACCCTTGATCACAAACAACATTATCTCCTCCAAGAACCTTTTTTGTGCTCCATGGTCTTTTGGAAATGGATTTGAAAAGGAAAAGTATCTAGAGATGGCACTTGGGCTAACATCCTACCATTTAGTAGTTAGTTCTTAATCAAAAAGACTTTGAAGATGAACATGTACTTCTTTTACATACCTTTTAAGTAAAACAACATGATCTTGTTCTACATATATTTTCATGGTAAATATGCCATTAATCTTGTGATAAGTAATGAGGCATTTGTGGCATCTTATGCACAAGGGTAGAATTTCAAAACCAACCATTTCACTATGACAAACAATGCATTTCATAATTTGACTTTGGCCCAAATCAATAGGTTGGTTAGTATTCACCTTGAAGAAATCCTAAGTGTGAAAAGACTTTTAGTGAAACTTCCAAAGCTTTGCCTTCTTGCACTATAAGATCATTAGTGCCAACATTAAACAAGGCCTCCTATTTAGGTCCATTCAAAATATTGTTATTGCAATAGCTTGCCAAATGCCCAACATCACACATAGGTCATTAGGTTTGGCTTCAATGTTAATGCAAATGTTTTGAGTTGAAAACTACATGATAGTTGTAGTAAAGAAATGGGGGGAGGAGAGTATTGATAACGAATCATGAGTAGCAATGATTTGAGAGGGCCAAAAAAACACAAATACACAGAGGTGGTGACTATAGAAGCAAAATGCAAACTTGCTACAATCACATAACACACCTTGAGTTTGTTGACAAAGCTTTAGAAGAAAACAATGTACACCAACCACATGAGAAACAATGAAACAACTAAGAAAAAACACACAACATATTGGAAAGTTTTCTATTTTATCACCTTCAACTAATGTTTTAATGCACCCACCATCACCATACTTGACTAAGTGAATCTATAGGGAAAAAGAAAAAGTGATGGCTCTTGTTGTTTTGAGGTCACATCCAAAGAACTAGAGAAAATTTGTGGTGTGGAATGTTGAATGAATTTGACTATAACCCCCTTTGTGTTTGTGGAATCTCTAATTTTAAGGGCCTGGAAATTGAAACTATGGAAAATTATCGTACTCTGAGGATAAACAAAGTACTCGTGTTGTACTCATGTCGTACCCAGGATCTAAAGAGTTACCTGAACCTGGAAGGTGGTGCTCAAGTACAATTTGAGTGTTTCAAGGAAGGGAACAAGCGCTTCACAGCATTCTTTTGTGTTTGGGACAGAGGTTTGGACTTTGTGTCGAAATTTTCTGTCTACCAGCTATGAACTAGCAACCTGGGAAACCAGTCATCAGCGCGGTAAAATTTTCCAGTCATCACATGTTGGGGGTAATTTGGAGGTCTAATTTTCTGACGGTTCATTTTCCCACTCTGTGGGATTTGAATTGGCAAACAAGTCTGTTAGCATGTAGGTAAGTGTCGGTTCTCCCTTGGCCTCTCTCTGTAATTGCTGCCATGCTGGACTCTGGTTGCATACCTATCTCCACAGCTAAGAACTTCCAGTCTCAGGCAAGGTGCGAAGGGATGCACCGGAGTCGTCCCCTGGAAGAGACAAGTGTCAATGTTTGAACACACCAATAAATACTCTAAAGAACGGGTCCTAGATGGTACATTTTGCCTCCTAATGATTCATTAGGACCAGGTTGAGCTGAATGACACACTAGGAGGCAGAATGTGCCTCTAGGACATGTTCCTTTGCCTAAACTTCTATAGGTAGGTTGTAAACTAAAATAGGTAGGTAAAGAACTACCAAATCAGCCCTGGCAGCTGATTCTGCCATCCAAGAGACCTAAAAGCCTGCCCAATCCAAAGGTACTAAACTTTACATAACGGCCATGCTGTTACATTAGGTCTAGAGGAAAGCCCCCAGCGGAGGGCTTCCTTAATTTAAGGCCTGCAACCGAGTTGCTTCCAGGCCAGCGCCTCTGCATAAAGCACAATGCGTTCTGCACTGATAGGCGGATTGTTCCTCTTTCTTATAATGATGCACTGGCACGGACAGGCGGGTTATTCTGGTTTCTAACCTGTAAATATTAACAAACGGAAATCAGACTCAGTCCTTTATGTATAAATAGTAACAGTAAGTTTCTGGAACAATGTATTTATTTGACTTGTGCTCATCATTAACATTGTCTTCTCATCCATTCCCTAGAGTTATTTCAGCAGTGCTTTTGTTTTCAATTTGCTGATGGAGCCAGGGTGGTGAGCATCCCTAAGCAGATTCAGACAGATTTTGCCAGGTTGGCGACATTATTTCAAGGAACTCTTAAAACTGTAGTGACTATGTATGTGACGACAACCTCCCAAATAAAAACAGTTTTCTGCCACTTTTTACACGATTAATCCACTCTTTTTCCTGTTGTAATGGTGGCTGCCCTTGTAGAAAAGTAGAAATCTGGCTATAATTAGCCAGACAACAAATCACTGACTGTTCAGGATCTGTTCCCAAGAACGTCCCTAGTCCCTACAAGTTTTCCATTTGGTTGCATGATGCATCATGCTCAAGTATCCGGCGAACTCAGATCGTGGCCTCTGCTTCTGTCAGAGCCTCGGTGAGCCAAAGGCATATTTCTTGGTTGGGGGCCGGCAAGTGAATCTAATTTGCTAAGACTGTATGCGCATCAAAATCTCAGGAATTATATCGTGGGATCTGAAGTCAGGCAATACACCTCTAACTTAGGGCAACTTGCATACCAGGACACCGCAACTTGGGATCAGATTTTGTGTCAGGTTTAGCCCGATGGTGGGGACCTACCCAATGCAGTTGATAAAAAACATGATCAATGGTATTATACTAGGCAAAATACATATACAGCAGTGGTATTGGTGAAATTATCATTTACACAAAAAAGCAAGACAACTATGCTCAAAATAGAGGACAAAACATTATATAAATAAGAAAGGCACCGTAGGTTGTAAAATGCACTTGCAGATTAATACCATGCAAAGATGGGAGGTTGACTTGTTCCCACGGACTAGGTAACCAGTCAGAGGAGGCTGCTTACTAAAAATAACTTGGCAGTCACTGGAAATAACTGCGGCATGGGAACACCCAAGTTATTTCTGGTAACCAGCCTCCTTTCATTGCTTACCATCCTAACCTTCATGTGTGAATGATAAGTTTCATAACTTTCTTGAGATGGACGAAAAAACATATAACCTTTCTCTCCATGGATGAAAATGCATAACCATTCTCTGTCTGGATGATGTATGAAAAAGAAAAAGATTAAAAGAGGGAGAGGTTATGTGTTAGGGAAAGCCCTAGGGGGAGGGCATTCTCAGAATAAGGGTCCCCACATGAGGCAGAGCTGAGGTGGCCCCTTATTCTGAGAATGCCTTCCCCTGAGGACTTAACTGTGTGTAAAGCACAGCTACTGAACATTCTAAATATGAAACGTTCTTCAGCTGAGAGGAGGAACTTTTCAAAAAAGTTCCTCCTCTCAACAGAGGAACTTTCATGGTTATAAGGTGCCCTCTGAGTACACTGTGAAAATACCAGCAGTGCTTTCCGGATGGTGAAAGAGTAGGGGAGGGTCAATCAGAAACTTGAAAAGCTCTGAACAGAATGTTATGGGGTATGAGAGTGGTATCTGAACTGCAAAACGAGTGTTCTCTGGTCACTACAGTCTGTCCTGGCATTTGGCTGTTATCTCAGCCCCAGATAGCACAAGGTTTTTGGTTGTTGATACCATGGGGTAGTGATACGGAGGTTTATACCGAGCTTCAGACTATGTAGAAGACTACAGCTTCAGACTACAGGGTGGTCTATGTAGTCTGAAGCTAGGGGTGTTCCAGCTGCATTTATGGATGTATCTGTCAAAGGTCGTCCAAATCTGGATCCTGTTATAGTCCTTGAGCCGTATTTACTATCATTAGATGTAACTGGATGTCTCATCCAATAAAATTAGGTACCTCGACGTCATTGGCGTGGACTTCAGATTCATTACGAATCTGGTTGGGATTAGTGTTGTCCAGTTCTTGATTTCAAAAGGAACCTTCAGTCCCGGTTCACTTCCAAACCTTTTTTTTTATAGTTTTTCATGGAACCCCGGGTTTGATATTGAGATCAATTTTTTGGATTTCTAAATCCTTTGGTTCCAGTCATTTTCAAAAAGAATTTTGAGTACCAGTTTAAAGATAAAACTAATATTGGAAATATTTTTCATTTCTAGTTTGTTGCAATATCAATGGACGTGAACCCAGGTCTTAAATTGGACTGAACTCTCCAAATTTTTGGAGAAGTCTTCAGTATTGACTTAGTTATGATAAATCGTTCTTAAAAGTGCACGGAAGGTTCGACACCCCAAATAAAAACTAAAAAATGAATAGAAGGTTTTTTTTTCAAAATTAAGAGCTGGACAAAACTGGTTGCGACTCGTGAGTCCAATTCAAGCTTCCACGTTGCTTGCATGGGATAAGATTCCAGTGTTCAGATAATCTGAGGTGTCAGTGATTCCTTAACCTTCTGTCCAGATCTTAATCCTAAGATCAGACGAGCTGCTTATCGAATCAACTAAGCACATGCAAACTTCACTCACAAGTACCAATGACTTGGCCTCATCTCATTTCTCCCTCTTGCTATTCCACTTGCCGTCTTGTCGTGAACCATGATGATCACTTTCTTGCTGGCGCTACAACATGCATTCAACGCTTATTTCTATGAAAATCATGTTTTTATTTATATTTTATGCACGTATTCCAACGTGACTTTGGGCATTCAAGATTAAGCTATAGATGATTAGGTTTACTCCAAATCCAAAGGACAGATGTTGTGTATTTTATGCATCTGAAACATTATTTCTTATGATAGTAAAGGTGGCCTAAATAAAGGTGACTTAGGGGATTTTGGTAGTATTTCTTTTATTAAGCTATCATGATTAGAAATTTTCCCCAACATCAACTTTTCATTGCATTTGTTTTATTTTTTTTCCAATAACAACTTTTCATTGCATTTGTTTTGTTTCTTCCAATAACAACTTTTCATTGCATTTGTTTTGTTTCTTCCAATAACAACTTTTCATTGCATTTGTTTTGTTTCTTCCAATAACAA
>Ga0116231_10003571_pt1 | contig 32228 bp, 33 predicted proteins | sample S1TSphgellanicum_2_FD_89695 | JGI IMG/M metagenome (GOLD analysis project Ga0116231, IMG submission 89695) | Host-associated microbial communities from peat moss isolated from Minnesota, USA - S1T2_Fd - Sphagnum magellanicum MG | ecosystem: Host-associated > Plants > Peat moss > Unclassified... | reverse complement strand
ATAATTAATTTTTTTTTTATTTATCTCTTTTTTTTTTTTTTTTTTTTTTTATTGTTTAAGTTTTAGGGTTTTTTTTTTTCTTTTTTTTTTTTTTTCCATATTTTTGCAATGCATTGTGATTAGATGGATTTATTGAAATTATGATGACTAAACTAATTGTAAAAATATTTTCTTTTTGCTTTTTTTTTTTTTCATTATATGTTAATTACTTGGAATAAAATTATTTTCTATTTAATGCTTTTTGGAACCCTTATTTTCAATGGGTTTCATTTTTTCAAAACCATTTGTCAATTTTTCTAGTGTAATAATCAAAGAGCACCATAACAAGCATTTTTCTCTTTTTTTTTTGTCTTCAATGGGCATTTTGGCTTTTCTGAAATTTCTCCAAATTTTTTTAAAAAGAAATTTGCCATAATACCCATATAATGGCTATAATCGAAGGTCCCAAGAGAGGTCCTAAATAGTCTGGCTAAAACGGAGACCCGGGAGGAGGGCTGTGATATATATATAGTCGAGGTCCCAAGAGAGGTCCAACGTCTGGCTAGGTAAATGGGAGACCCCGGAGGAGGATTTGAACTAGTCGAGGTCCCAAGAGAGTCCAAAGTCTTTCTAAAAGTGAGATCCGGGAGGAGGATTTGATATAGTCGAGGTCCCAAGAGCCAGCGCGGGGGTTGCTGTCGAGGTGTTAATAAAAACAATTGAAGGGCGAAGATGGCTGGCGATGGTCCGAAGTGGCTAAATAGACTGGCGAGTGGCTAAATAGACTGGCGATGGTCCAAAGTCTGGCTAAATGGGCTGGCGATGGTCCAAAGTCTGGCTTAATGGGCTGGCGATGGTCCAAGGTTCGGCAAGGAGGAGTAGTGGCGAAACACGGCGAAAGGGTTGGCGAGGGAGTGGCGATACTGGGTCCCGCCCTACCTTCTTCATTCTTCTCCTTCGCGTCCTCTCGCTCTTGCTCTCTCTCCCCGTCTCTGTGTGCCTTTAATCGCCGCTTCTCTCTCTGTCCGATCACGACACACTCTTCCATTGCATGTGCACGACGCACTCTTTGCTTCTTTTGCTTCCTGCATCGACCCATCTCGTCAACGGGTTGCAGAGCTTCTCCTGCCTATCTCAGTCGTCATCTCCAAGCTCCAAACCCTAAATTGCACCCCGTGTCCATTCCCGAAACCCTGAATCATAAGATTTTTGTTTCTTGTCGCAGAAGCTCGCGAGATTCAGCTAGCGAGCTAGGTACTCTCTCTGTCTCTGTCTCTCTTACACGTGTCTGAGTATCGGCGTGGAGGCAGCCGATTCGTGTGGGATCGGATTTTTAGGGTTTTGGGAGCTTTCGTGTCTCGGCTCTGTGAAGCAGAAAGGGGACGAGTACTTTGAGGTGCAGTTGGCGTTTCTCTGAGGTGGATGTCTGTTTGTCCCTCTGTGGTTGACTTCTGTGTGTTATGTGGATTTTGGAAGACGGTCGGTTTCTGTTTTGTTTATTCAGTAATTGATCGAGGTTTTTTTCAGGGTTTGTGGATTTTCTTCCTGCGTGTGGGGGGCTGGGGATGATGGGTTGTGCGAATCATCGCGGTCTTTTGCGAAGAAATTAGTTCTAGAGGTTTGTGTTGTTGTGGGGAATTTTGGGTCGCAGGAGTAAAATTTTGTGGGCGGTGGCTGATCAGATCAGAGGCGTGGCTGGAGACCTGAATTTAACTGCGCCAATGACGCTCACGGCGCCTCCTCTTGATGTTAGTTCGATTTCATTCCTGTGTCTGACCGCAATGCGTGCGATCCATCGGGTCCATCCTCTCTTGATTGTTCTGACGGTTGTAGTCGGTGGCAGGAGGACGATGAGATGCTGGTGCCGCCACCGCCGCCACAAGACTTCAACGACGGGATAGAAGCCATGGAAGGTTGCTATTTTGATATTTGTTGTCTTGAGGACTATCTTACCACTCCATTCCATGTGAAGGACATCTGGGTACACACTATTGTCATTGGGTAGTCCAGGATCATTCTCATCTATGTGGGGAGGCTGTGTTTTCTGTTCTGCTGCAGTGGTAGGTCAAGAGGAGACAGTCTCCACTGTGGAGAATCATCCTGCCGATGATCCCCAGACAGGGAAGTTCACATGGACTCTAGAGCATTTCTCAAAGATTAATCTGAGAAAGAATTACTCTGAAAGCTTTACTGTGGGTGGATACAAATGGTGAGTGGATTGTATCCTTCTGCTGGTCTGCTGCTGCAAGCTTACCTTTCTTTTCCCTCTCAATTCCCTTAGAAAAAATTCTTTCTTTCACCACACAGATTCTGAGTTGGGTTCTTTTTCATCATTGTGGTGCTGTGGCAGGCGTGTCTTGTTATTCCCAAAGGGCAACAATGTGGACCATCTCTCTATATATCTAGATGTTGCAGATTCAGCTACATTGCCTTATGGCTGGAACAGATTTGCTCATTTCAGTTTGGCTATTGTCAATCAGTATGATCATAAGCTAACTGTAAAGAAAGGTAACACTTCTTGCACACTGTTGCTTAGTCATCTCCAGAGAATTTCTCTCTTCTCCTGCTTTGATCATGCTTGTTTGCTGGAAGTGTTCAGTTCAGGGCAGCTGATACCTGCTAATCTTATAATAATTTGATATTTGTCTGGTTTTCTTTGTAGATACACAGCATCAGTTCAATGTGCGGGAGAGTGATTGGGGATTCACTTCTTTTATGGCACTTAAAGAGTTCTATGACCCAACAAGAGGCTTTTTGGTAAATGACACTCTGGTGCTGGAAGCAGACATCAGTGTGCGGAAAGTGGTCGACTACTGGGCTTATGACTCAAAGAAGGAAACAGGGTTTGTGGGTTTGAAGAATCAGGGAGCCACGTGCTACATGAACTCTCTTCTTCAGACCCTTTACCATCTTACATACTTTCGCAAGGTTCTCTTTCTCCCTCTCTCTTTGTCTCTCCTCACTCCTCAGATCCCCAAGTGTTTCACACTGGACATTGAAATCTTTTCAGAATCCCTGGTTGTTCTTGCACTTCTGGCTTTTGTAGTTGGGGCTCAAGTGAGTGGGAAGCACAGAGAGAGCCTCAGGTGCTCATCATCAGTTTCTACCACTCTAAAGTAATGTCATTTGCAGTGAGAAACAATCATGTTCCTCACTGTCATATGTCATGGAGCAAACCTCATCTCTTACTATCATATTTCATCGTGGGCAGTTCTAACAGGCTGTGCGGCCCAGCCCTAAAAGTCCAGAGACTGGCACTACTGGAGACTGCAAGCTTCTCAAACATTTTTAATGGGTTCAAAAATCAAGGCAGAAAAAAGGTGGAGAGGTTAGGGGTGCCTCCAGGAGTCAAACATCAAGAGCCAGGCTTTTTTTGTTAATGCTGCCCTCTGCTAAGAAAGTAGAGAGGCTGCACCGTAAGTGAAGTGTTTTTTTTGGGGGGGGTTTCTTTGTGTGGTGGACAGGCAGTGTATCACATGCCAACAACTGAAAATGATATGCCATCCAACAGCATCCCATTAGCTTTGCAGAGCTTGTTTTACAAACTTCAGTACAGTGATATGAGTGTTTCCACTAAGGATCTCACAAAATCTTTTGGATGGGACACATACGACTCTTTTATGCAACATGATGTTCAGGAGCTCAACCGGGTTTTGTGTGAGAAGTTAGAAGATAAAATGAAGGTATGAGGGTTTATCATCACATCTAACATGGGGGTTTATCATTGCAGTGGCATTGTGATCTGAGTGGTTGACATAACTGCTTCTCCATTCATCTGTCAGAGGACTTTTCATGTTGTTTTATTGCAGTCAGACAGCTGGACAATCAAGTTGATATGAAGAATTTGGATGCATTAATGTTGTTTCTGCTGCAATAAAACATTCAGTTTAGGGTTCACTGAGTTCTGTACTGTGTGATACCTGTTTGCAGGGGACAGCAGTGGAAGGCACCATACAGCAGCTTTTTGAAGGGCACCATATGAACTACATCGAATGCATCAATGTTGACTATAAATCCACCCGCAAAGAATCCTTCTATGGTAATATGTACTGCACTTTACATGTTTTGTAGCTGTGATTTTCTTAGCAGTGGTTTTCTATGTTGAGAAAAGGGGCTTACTGTTAGCAGGCTGTGGATCAATCTTTTGTTCTGTGGCTTGCTGTATACAGATTTGCAACTGGATGTGAAAGGCTGCAAAAATGTCTATGAGTCTTTTGACAAGTATGTGGAAGTTGAGAGGCTCGAGGGTGAAAACAAGTACCAGGCTGAGCAATTTGGGTTGCAGGTTGGGTCCTCCTTAGAGAATCCTTTTGGACCCTTGTTTATACTGGTTGTTCAAGTCAATTCTACTAAAGTTGATGCCAGGTCTTAATATGGGATGTGGTCCCCCACATTTCTTGCAGGATGCAAAGAAAGGAGTGCTTTTCATGGATTTTCCTCCAGTTCTTCAACTTCAGCTGAAGCGGTTCGAGTATGACTTCATGCGAGATACGATGGTCAAGGTGAAGAAGTTGCTCATGGCACTCTATTCAGGATTGTAGATTTAAGTTTCTTTTGAGTCTTAATGTCGAATCTAATCATGCGTTATGCTTGCAAACATGAGCAAGGAGATGGATTCATTGAGAGTCTTCTACTGCATGAGTTGAGCACCAATTGGAATGGCAGAAGATGGGTGTGACCCATTTCTTAGATTAACATTCATTGAATTTATCAGCTTATCTGTGTGAAGAGTTTGAGATTTTTTGAGACTTTTCAGTGAACTTACAAGGGTGGGTATGGAATTGGCTTGCTTTGGCAGATCAATGACCGGTATCAGTTCCCATTACAACTTGACCTGGACAGGGAGAATGGCAAGTATCTTTCCCCTGATGCAGACCGCAGTGTGCGCAACTTGTACATCTTGCACAGGTTTGCAGTCTGATGTGCCTTTAGTGAACCTCCAAAGGGTTCCTTTATTTGTTGGGAACCTGTAACTGTACAAAATTGAACAGGGCACTGCAGCACTTGGAGGGTGGCAGCTACAAGCTGCTGCAAAAGTTGAGTTCTAATTTTCTTGGATTTGGTGGTCTCCACAGTGTGCTTGTTCACAGTGGAGGTGTCCATGGTGGGCATTACTATGCATTCATAAGACCAACTTTGTCTGGTCAGTGGTAAGTCACTCTGGTACACACTTTTTGCTGTCATATCCAGGAATAGATCAGTCCTAAATTGGAGGATCTTGAGACTGATTACACACTTGATGGTAGACACTTCTCAAAAGGCAATTGTTTCTATTGCCTGGCAGGTACAAATTTGATGATGAGCGGGTCACAAAGGAGGAACTGAGGAGAGCTCTTGAAGAGCAGTATGGAGGAGAAGAGGAGGTAAGCTGAACTGACAAAAGCTGCAATGAAAACCAGTACCATGTGGTTTTGTCCTCTGTTATTGCTGCCATGAAGTTTGAGTGATTCTGAGAAGATCCATTTGATGACCCATTTCTGATGAGCAGTAGTAATTTTTATCCCCAGAGAGAAATGTATTCTAACAGATGATTTGAATTCAGAAGGCTAGTATTTAGTGAATCTTGTGGTATGTTTCAGTTTCCACAAACCAATCCTGGGTTCAACAACACACCGTTCAAGTTCACAAAGTATTCCAATGCCTACATGTTGGTTTACATCCGGTGGGCCGACAAGGATAAGGTGATTTGCAATGTGGATGAGAAGGATATTGCAGAGCACTTACAGGTAGCTGTCTACTGTGACACACAAATCTCTTTTCAACTTTCATGGTCAAAGAGTGTGAAGCTGCAGGTCCAATTTAGCAATCTTGTTCTGGGTACAACTGTGTTAAGACAGGGAATGTCATTTACTGAGAGGATATAAGGCTGTTTGCACATGGACTTGGCCTGAACTAAAAGGTCACATGGGTGAGGTGTTTTTTGGCAGATAAGGTTGAAAAAGGAACAAGAAGAGAAGGAAAGGAGGAGGAAGGAGAAGGCTGAAGCACATCTCTATACTATCATAAAGGTATGAGTTTTGATGTCTTTTCTGGTGTTTACAGCATTGAGTAGTTGCTGTGTACACAGTAGTAGTGTGTTGACTGGGTGGTGCAATTTTGTTGATGATGTTCATAAAATCTTGACTGAATATGATAACAGAGACAACTTTTGTTGCTATGGAGAGTTGGGGGACATACTGCAATTTATTTTGGGTGGATCATCTTCAATACAGGTTGCTCGAGATGAAGATCTGGCATTTCAAATAGGAAAGGAGATTCATTTTGACCTTGTGGATCATGATAAAGTGAGGAGTTTCCGCATCCAGAAACAGACACTCTTCTCACAATTCAAGGTTAGAAATTGGCTTCAACTGCCAATTCTATGTCTTTTCAAAGACACTTGCAAGCTTTTGTTTCTCTCTCACCACTTCCACCATTCATGTCTGTTCTATCACTCTCAAGTTCAGGACTTCTTTCTACTGTTAGAAGAAGACGGTTTGTCTAGTCCTGTATAGTGGACTGTTTGTTTCATCTTCTTGCCAAGTTTTCAGCTGACCTTCCTGGTGCATTTTAACAGGAAGAAGTTGCAAGGGAACTTGGCATCCCAATGGCTTGTCAGAGGTACTGGTTATGGGCAAAGCGACAGAATCACACCTACCGACCAAACAGACCACTGAATCAGTATGAAGAGGCTCAAACTGTATGAAACAGCTTGTACCTGAAACTTAGCCTTTGCATACAAAGTTGTGCCTGTAATGTTGTTTGAAAAGCAAAGGATTTTTTCCTTCTCACAGTTTGAGGACCTAAGCTTTCATGCTTAAGCCCCCCACTATCTGGAGTCTTTTCCTCTGTTAAGCGGAGATAACTTGGAAGAACTCAGATTGGTGATGTCGAGTAGCAGGGAATCTCGTCAGATGGGGCAGGATGAGTCAGCTTTGCCATGTTCCTAAACTGGATCCTGATCTGTGCCTGTTTGGGGTATCAATTGTGGCATGTAATAGGTAGGGCAGTTGAAAGAGGCATCCAATAAAGCTCACAATGCTGAGCTGAAGTTGTTTTTGGAAGTCCACTTCTCTCCTCAGGTATCACTCTCCTCCACATGTTGAAAAAGTCTTCATGCAGCAGTTGACCCTTACTAGAATTTTTGTTATTAAGGTTTAGGGTTTAGGATTTTAGGCTCGTTTTTTCCTTCTTCTGTTCCACTGGTTCCTCTCAAATGTCCCATAACCTGTCTCATCTGCACCTTACCAGGAACACATACCCATCCCTCCTCCCGAGAAAACTAATGAGGACATCTTGCTGTTTTTCAAGCTTTACAATCCAGACAAGGAGGATTTGAGGTAAGCTTCTACCAATTCTCAACATGGGTTAGAATTTGGTAGCTTTCAATCCCCATCAAATTCTGTTCTTGCACACTAAACCCTAAACCTGGTATGAATGCCTCTTTACACAGTTAAATTACTTTTTCCTCTGCTGCCAAGTTTGATCATTAGAAACGATCCATGGTGACTGTTGGGACTGATTTTTATCCTAAAAAGGGGACAGATCTAGCTCTCTGGATCTGTCATCTGATGCTCTCTGACACTCCAGCATAGGATAGTTTACTTAAAAAACTCTGCACTGATGTGAGATGCAGGTATGTGGGGAGAACGTTTGTGAAGGTGGCAGGCAAACCAACTGACATCCTTGAGAAGTTGAATGAGATGGCAGGTTTTACACCAAATCAGGAGATTCAACTTTATGAGGTCTGGTTCTTCAGGAGCAGCAACAGCAGCATGAATGTTTTGCTTACCTTCCTGGGAATTATTTTTCAAGAATTATTTTGTAAGGAATTGTTTTTCATTTTGTGCAGGAAATCAAGTTTGAGCCAAATGTGATGTGTGAGCCTGTTGACAAGAAGTTCACATTCAAAGCCAGCCAGGTATATGAGGGGCAGAGAGACTTAACCAAAGAAATGGGGACCAGGTTTTCTTGAAGCTTTCAGAATAGAAACATAAGATGGGTGGTAGTAAGTCTCTCTCTGGAGCATGACAATAATTGTGGAGTGTTCTACATCATGCTGTGCAGAGCAGCTTTGTTGGGTACTCGTGCTTTGAAATTGGGTAACTGCAATGTGGTGAAACTTTCTAAGCTGCATATCCGGGACAACCCTTTGGCACTGATGTTACTGTGTCTGCTTTGTTTATTCTCTGTCTAGCTTGAAGATGGGGACATCATTTGCTACCAGAAAGCTTACACAAGAGAAGAGGAGGAGTTGTATCATTGTCCTGATGTACCTTCATTCCTGGAGTATGTCCGAAACCGGCAGGTACTATTTGGTGCAGCCATGAAATAAACTCTAAAAGACTTTTCTGTTCATGGCACAATGACTGGACTCTTTTCCCATCACCTACAAGACATTGCAATTGCTGATTTTACTCCGTTGTAAGCAAACACGGGATCAGTTTCAGTGAGCAAAACTGGCTTGTATTTGTCCTGACAGAAACAACTTTTGAAGTGTTTTCCATAATGGCAGTGGCCTAGATACAGCTGGTATATATGGTTCCAAAATTTATGCTTTGTGGGTTGTGAAGGTTGTGCATTTCCGACATCTGGAGAAGCCCAAAGATGATGAGTTCTGTTTAGAGTTGTAAGTCTCACCATTTGGTTGCCCCTGTACTACTGGCCTTGAGATACAGCATGTTTTGCAAATTCAGTGGACTGAGCAAATTGTTAGATTGCTGCTTGAATTGCTGTTTGAATACTCTGAAGCAGATAAGGATGGTATAGAGTGCTTTGTAAGGTCAATTAGCTTTGCCAGAATTTACTTGAACCAATTGGTCTAGGGTTTTGGGTTTAGGGTAAATCCTAAACCCAATGTTTGCATTTGGCTGATGGTGTGATCTTCCTTGTAATCCAGGTCAAGGCAGCATACCTACGATGATGTCGTGGAAAGAGTTGCTCTGCAGGTTGGACTTGAGGATGCATCCAAAATCAGGCTCACTTCTCATAACTGCTACCTGCAGCAGCCAAAGCCACAGCCTATCAAATACAGGGGTGTCGAGCGCCTAACTGATATGCTTGTCCATTACAACCAGGTCTTTGCTGTAGCTCTCATAAGTTACTCTAGGTTGGGTGCTGCAGCAGGCTTTATAAATCCACAAGTATCTCTAGAGTATACAAGTTAGCATGTGTAAATAGCTTTGTATACCTATACATCTAGTATAAACCCTACACCCTAAACCCTAGGTTTGGTGTAGCAGCCTGTATAATTTTGGGTTTCAAGTGTATCTGTGAAGAAGCCATTCATTTCAGTCTTTTTTCTGATATGTGGGTTGTGTTGTGTGCTCGCTGTGTGGACAGACATCAGACATTTTGTATTTTGAGACATTGGATTTGCCTCTCCCAGAGCTACAGGGGCTCAAGACACTAAAAATTGCCTTCCACAACAGCAAAACAGAGGAGGTATGTTCAAATTACTTGATTTGTTAAAAAACCCATGTCCAAAAACCATGAGATTGGCAATAAGATTGAGATGCAAATCTTGATCTTATTTGCCAATCTCATGGTTTTTGGACGCAGGTATTTAGTCCCTATTGGGAGAAGTGCTTTTCAGTGGGTATAGTCATGGCAGCTCATTTATTGCTATTCATTATGAAGGTGATGGTCTAACACTTAGTGACTTTTATTGGGTTCTGACCATACTCATTGTCATGTTACCTTCAAAGTGTTGTTGTGGAGATTTTGCAACAAGTCATAGATGTCTTTTGTACTTGAGGGAGATTTGACAATCTTTGAAGTGTTCAAGTATCTTGATCTTTGTTTCTGTGCTCTCAGAAATCCATGGGAGTTCATTTCATAATGCTTGCAAGAAAACCACCAATAGGGTTAGTAGTGTTTCTGATCTATCTTTGTGTTTTACTGCAGGTTTCTGTGCATAACATCAGATTACCAAAGCAGTGCACTGTTGGTGATGTCATTCATGAGCTCAAGGGCAAGGTATTTCTACTGCCTGGATGCGGTGTTGTCCATCTTTCAGTAAATCTGACAAGCTTGGGTTTCTATGCAAGCTTGGAAGTTGTGTTACTGAAAGGTGTGTTGTTGGGTTCTGGTTTGATTTATAGGTTGAACTATCTAGTCCAAATGCAGAGTTAAGAATACTCGAAGTTTTCTACCACAAGATCTACAAGGTGGGTTATTCACTGGTGGACATCCTGGATATAAATGGGAGGGCAAAACATATGGAACAAAAATCTGGAAACTTATTCTGTGACCCCATTGTATGCATTATTCACATCCTGAAGTCCAGAGATGCACCTTTTCTGCAAGGTTACATTTTTAGTGGCACAATTGGCATTGTCACACAGGATCATAGTTGTGTAGAAATTTATTATACGGGAATATTGCAATTCTATTGACTTGAAAATTCAGGTTGACTAGAAATTTATGAGTTTGGAGAAGTTCTCAGACTAACATGCAAGGTTTTTGGGCAGATCTTTCCTTCAAATGAGAAGATTGAGAATATCAATGATCAGTATTGGACTTTGCGAGCTGAAGAGGTTAAATTTGTATCTTTTTACCCAGTCTCATGGTGTTTGCTGGGTAGGACCTGAGTCATTTTTTCAAAACCAGGCATTAGGATCTTGAGCATCATGTATACAATCCTGATATGAATTGACATCAACATGTGTGGAAGAATTCGAGTAGGAGTAATGTTGAGGTTGAAAGACGTCTGAACATTTTACCCAAAGTGATGTCTCATATCTATGTTGGATGTACAGATACCCGATGAGGAGACAGAATTGGGTTCCCAAGATCGCTTGATCCATGTGTATCACTTCAACCGTGATTCCTCCCCAAATCATGTGGTTTGTGCTTCTGTGCTGCTTATCTATGTCTAGTCCTAAACCATAAACCCTAAACATAGTTTTTGAGGGCAGTTGTAGTTGTTGTCTCAAAAAAATTTGTCTTGAAGAGTTGTTGAGGGGAGCAGGCCTGATCCTCATGATGTCAGTCAATGCCCACGTCATTCATTAATTTTCAGACTCCAGATCCAATTTTTCTCAAACCCTAAACCCTAAACCCTCAAATGTGAATGTGATCTCATCATCTTCTGCAATCAGACTTGGCCTTCATTTACTTACTGGGTTTAGAAACTGCAATCAAGCACTACAACCTTCTGAGCTCAAACTGAATGGCACTTTGCTCACTTTGTAGGTTCAGAATTTTGGAGAGCCATTTTTCCTTGTGATCCGAGAGGATGAGACTTTGGGGGAGGTGAAAGAGCGCCTACAAAAGAAGTTGCAGGTTCCAGATGAAGAGTTTGCCAAGGTTGGTTGTTACTCTCTTTTCTTGAAGTACAAGAAACTGAAATCAAATGTGGTAGTGTGTTTCCTCAAAGAGAAATCCGTGGTTTCTCTTCTCATTTCAAGCCTCTACCAACAGAGTATTGTTAACAAGGGAGAGACTGTTGTTTCTTATTAAAGCACAACAGTCTGAAATTTGTAACAGGTCTTCATGCTGGGCGGTGTGTGTGTGTGTGCAGTGGAAATTTGCATTTCTGTCACTCGGTCGTCCAGAGTATCTACAAGATGGGGATATTGTGGCAAGCCGTTTTCAGGTGGGTGGTGTTGGATTTGAGGAATCTCTTATGATGAACTCTCTCTTTTTTGTCTGCCAAGGAAAATAGATATTGAAACATTGAAAACTGATCATTTGATGCCATTGGTGTGGTCATGCAGAAGAGAGACACATATGGTGCGTGGGAACACTATCTTGGTCTGGAGCATGCAGATATGGCCCCCAAAAGGTCTCATGCTGCAAACCAGGTTACTTTCTTCTCACATTTCATTGCCATTCTTGTATTCAAAAGAAGGTAAATAGTCCCTCAGACAGTTCTCTCCCATTCATGGTACACTGGTAAGGACAATGTGTTTTGTATGTACTGCTCTTTTGTCCTAATACCAATACTAAATTTTGTGTGGGTGATGCTGCAGAATCGGCATACTTTTGAGAAGCCTGTAAAAATCTACAACTAACCAAAGCTGCAGTTACAAGGGTGAGGCTGGTGTGGGAAGGTATCAGCTGTAAAATGTGGAGCAAGGGTGGAGAGAAGTAGAATGCATGCGTATTCTGGAGGGTTTGCCCTCTCACAGCTCATGTTGTACTAAATTCTGGTCACCAGGGACTGCTTGCACTTTGCCTACTGGTCTCTGTGTTTGGTTCTGAAGGATTTGTATCTAATTTTCCCCAATGGTGAGTGGGTATCTGCACTGTCAACCTAGCAGTGCAGCCGGCTTCTTCAAGATGAAAAGAGAGAGAATAATCCAATTTTCATCGCGTTTATATATAGTAGCTTCCCCCCCTACTGCACACTTTGTAGTTTCACTATTCTCAACAATCATATGATTGAGTACAATATGACTTCTGTATTGCATCCTAAGTCAATAGCTGTAGTGTGTAGATCAGATACTGGTCATAACGCATAGTAGTATAATCCATGAAGAAATTGAGAATCTCCTCTCTGTGGCATCATGTTTGTCATGAACCCCTTTTTTTTCTAAGCCAAGTGTTCAGTGTATAGATGTAGTAGAGAATTTGTGAACAGGGAAAGAAGGTGCACATTGTGTAACATTGTGTGATTGTGATGAATGTTGATATCTTGCAATTGATGTTGTCTGATGCCCCCCCATGTTGATGTTCTAGTCTAGATTTATCCCATATGATGCTCCACATTGTATCCCATATTCCTTTGCCCAAATGGAAGAGTTAAACCATCGAATGGTAGCAATATCCAAAGTTTGGAAACTTCTATTTGGATCTTTGTTTTTTTGGTTGTGAGGTTTGAATTTTTTTATTGTTTATCTAGGGGTGATGAGCCAAATCAATGAGGGTTGTGTTCTTTCTCTCCCTATTTTTTTCACCACAGCTTCTTGCCATGGCTTTAGTGTGTTCAATCTTTCTTTTTCTCTTTCTGGTGCTTTGGGTTGATGATGGCATACACTTAGAAGCATTCAATTGTTACTGTACAGACTGTTGTTGTTAGATTCTTGTTTGCAACTTGTATTGATTCTTTCAATCTACAAAAGAAATCACCAAATCATAAATTTCAACTTCTAGTAAGCAATTTGTTTCCAATTGAGTGAAACAATGAAGGTCTGTCAAAGTGGAACAAGCATATAAAGAGAGTTACTTCCTCCAGTTGAAATGCATCAATGGAGATTCAAACTAGAAACTGGAGACAACCTAACAGGGAGTATGGCGAGTTCTTGCATTCATTAAGGCAAATTGTGATGAGCATGTGATAGCTTTGGACATACTCAACCCACAAAGCATGTTCAAAATTGTTTTGGTGAAGCGGAGGAAGATTTCAGCTATTATCATTGCCACATGACTCTCCCAACACAAAAGAAACGACCCTAGATGCAAAGACAAGTGAGGGTTAATCTCAGGAGATTTTAAGAACTTCTAAGCTTACTAGATATTGAGCTTGTAAAACAAAATTGCCTTCCATCTACTATGATTTTTTCACAAGAGCATCTATGACCAATTACTAGAATCCATGGGGAGCATGCCAATCTTCAACCAACCTCATGTCTAGGATGTCATGAAAGAAGCAAACACAATGTTCAATTCCAATGTCTTGATGTTAATGAATATACAAAATAAGACATCAACCTTGATGCTTCTACAAATCCCCCAAAGTTTTATTAAAGCTAGCCTTTCATGGAAAACCTTTGTGATTAGACACCTCACACAATGCCTTTTGCTCGTTCAAGGTCCTTCATGGAAGTTATGACTAAACCTTTAACTAAACCTATGGATGGCAACCCAATGCACACTCTTGTCAATACCGTCACATCAAAACCTCAAATATAAGTGCCAAAGAACAAACAAGTTCATAATGTTGTAGGCAATGGATTTTAGAAGGTAGGTAGCACAAGTGTTAAATGTTCCTATTCTTCTACACAAAATCATGACAAACACACACACAAAAGGGGAATTAGATGCTCATTGAATCACTTGACAATATGCACAAATCAAGCATGTTTATGAAGAAGGAAAAAAATAAAATTCATGAAAAACAATGTGAAATCTAAAAGACCTTTAAAAAGTAGCTAGAATATTTTAAGAGTCAAAACAAGGTCATCCATGAGATGAACATGAACAAGGTGAAGGTGATGACAAGTTTAACAAAAATCATCAACATGGTGTTTATGAAAGACAATAGAAGTGGACTGTTAGTAATGTTGGCATACTAGAACAAGAAGACATTGATGTATTAAATCTAGCAACCAAATTTTCAACTAACCTTGATGAAAAGTAGAATTGAAAATGCTCATGAATTGACAATTTTAGGATTGTGCAATGAAGCATCTAAAGGCAACACAATAGGCATGATAAATTCCATTTGGCAATCAAATGATAAATAACTTACAACTTAGGGATTCTACAACAAAAATAGCTAAAAGTACCACAATAGGATGATAGATTCAATTTAGCAACCAAATGATGGATTCAATCCAACAACCAAATGATAAAAAACCTACAACTTGGGGATTCTATAGCAAAGAGTAGCTCAAAACAACACATGACAATTGAACTTTGAAAATCAAATAAATTGATGCAAGAAAAGTTAAAGATCAAAATTTATTAACTAATCATGTTACATTTCTTTGTCATCCAAGGAAAACACATAACTCCCTACACATTGCATCTTTAAATCTTTCTCCCCCCTCAATTGTATGGATTCTTTCTATAGGATTTGCATTGAATATGTTAAACATGTTCACTTACACATAATGATCCTTAATAATTCTCATCTATTTTTGAATGAAAGATTATGTTTGGGACCAAAACATGTTATGTAAAATACAATAGGAAATGAACACATCTAGTATGAAGGATACATTCACATCCAATTTTGGTAGGAATTCTTGAATGTTTTTTTTGAATATGACAAAGGCTTCTCAATAACTAAATGGTCGTGTTTGTGTTTCCTACTAAATAAAAGTTCTAAGATAAAATGTTAGCCTTTTTTTCATATGGGGTCGTTATCCATGAAATCAATGGATATCCCTTATCACCCAAATTGTGAAGGAAAAACCCATTTTGAACATCTTTGCCAAGCTCAAACAACCCATTGTATTAAGCTTCAATGTACAAGTCTTACACAACACCTTTGAATCATTAACATTATCTAGAAGTCCAACAAAAATGTCAATAAATGTTTTACTACAATCAACAACTTGTGCCATGATGTTATAACCCCCGGTTTTGTGATAAAATAATTTTGTTTTGCTACCTTGAGGTTTTACAATGGAGATGTGGGTTACCTTGAACACTAGGAAGACCATACCATTGTTTGAACTCTTATGTGACAATTATCATTGCAAGACCTTGAGGTTCAATAACCAAACCATTGTAAACAAAATTGATGATATAAACAAACTTGTATAAAATATGAAACATTGTGGACTTTCCACTACCAAAAAACTCGAAAGTTTGCACCTTGAACTAGTTTATAAAATGCACCACAAACTCGAATTTGCACATTACTTGATTTCTTGTGTTTGGTATCATGTTTCTAAATGATGGATTGTAATTGTTTTACAATTCTAAACAAAACATCTTTAGTTGTAGAGAAATTTTCTACCCACCAATCTTCTTCATACTCTTTAATAAGAAACCTCAACAATCATGTTATACTACATTGCTTCAAAGCGAAAGCACACTAAGCCCCACCCCAAATTGTATTCACAAATATAATCATTTTGCAATAACTTTTTTTGAAAATATATGGACATCAAATCTTGGATTATTTTGCTTATTTTCAAATATATTTGATTAGCTTCAAACTTAAGCTAGTCAATTATTTTTTAAAATCCAACAAACATTGAAGAACTTGAACATATGAAATATATTTGTTACAAAATAATACTTGTCACAAAGTTTGAAAAATTACATATATATTTCAAAACTAGAATTGTGGGTGGAAGTTTTGGGCAAAATTTTTTTATGGTGAATTATATTGAAATACATCAATTAAATCTAGGACCATTTTTAAAAGTTTAAAGTTTTTGGATGAAATTCCATACAAAAATATATATTTTTGCATTTTTAACAATATGCGTAATGCATAATAATCTCTTCCTTTTAAGAAAAATCCATTACCATATGAAAGATAAAAATATTTTATAAATGAGAATTGAATTTATTCATTTATTTATTGTTTGGTAATGTTTCATGAATCACAAATATGACACCTTATGTTTATCAAAAAAATGAAAGTTATATACTCTATGTACATTGATTTTATTTAATCCTCTTCATCTAACCATTGGATCCAGATTAATTTTAATTCAAAATGAATTTCGAGTTCCAAAATGTTGTCATGCAAATTTTTAAGTTTTTTGCTTGTAGTAAGATAGCCAAAAGATGCCATCAAAATTTCAACTTAGTTGATACTAAATACTTGTTATACATCACTTTTTTGGTCAAAATTAACTCACCCTTAGTGTGCTTTCACCCATCACCCAATGACCTTCATCATTAGGCAATGTTCTTAAAGCAAATATCATCCTATGTTCTTGCAATGTAAAAAAACAAAAAAACATACCTAGCTTTGAATGTTCCTTTTAGGTTTTTGAAATCAATTTGAAAAGAAGTTGAACTTGTAAAAAGTTCAGAAGTTTTGAATTTCAAGAGTCATTTATCAAATGTAAATGGGTCCTAATGTGTATGACATATGAACAAAATTTTGGCTTATGATACAAAAGACTAAAGTTTAAAATAATTATCATGTTTTAGCATGATTTGAAATTATGATCATTTTTCAAGGCTTCTGGCAAAATTTATACACATTTAAAAAATTCATATTTATTCAAAAAGAGTTAACGAAAAAAATGTAAATTATTGTTGGACTTGTCAATATTTTTAAAAACATGTTTCCAAAAAAATCTTTCAAAAACTCCTTTCTATGAAAAAATCAAAATGTTCAAAAAGTTCAAAAAAGACCCATTTGTGGTTGAATCCTTTGTCATTGTTGGCTTGTTTGATTGTGATCACACCCACATGCAATGTGATACTTTTAACTAGACAAAAAATTTCATAATGTACAAGTAGTTTTTATTTTTGCCTCTAATTTATTGATGAAACAAACAAAATTTCGTGTTGGTTACTTTCAACAATTGGGAAGAAGTGGTTGCGGATTTAAACAATTATTCTTTGCAACCTCTCTACTCCACAATTAATAGTGGACTAGCAAAATGAATGTAAACAAATGAAAATATGCATGGACAAAGGTGAATGCAACAAATGAAAGTATAGATGGACAAGGGTCTTTATCAAAGTGGACCTTAAAGTGAACCACTAGTTAAAGGTTAAGTTTGGAATAATCCAGCACAGGTCAAACAAACTTTGTAAATGGTTGCTAGGTCATAATGAATAGTATAGTGATTATGTGAAAAAAAAATGTCTCACTTTTATGGAAAGAAAATGAGAACCTGAACAAAAATAAAATTAATATTAATAAGTTTCAAAGTTCAAATTGGAAAATAGTTGAACCCAACTAGCCTCAATTTTTTTGCTTTCAATGAACATTCTTAGATTTTTCATAAAGTTGGGCATTGCAAACATGATTTTTCTTTTGCATTTATTTGTAGATTGTTGTATGATTTTTTAATTTTTTCGGAACATCATTTTAAAATGAAGTATGTAAAACATTTACCCCCATGTAAGTAAAAGGTATATAATTTCAAAAATTAAGTGCATGAAGCACAAAAAGAAACATCTAAAGAAAGAAAGAGTGAACTTGGTTGGTAGGAAGTTGATATCAATTCTTTAAAAGCTTAAGTCAACCTTAATTTTGCAAAAACTTATATCAACACGATGAACCTATGTCAAAATCATTTATGTAAAAACTATGTCAACTTCAATTTTGCAAAAACCTATGTTGACCATCAATTCTTTAAAAATAAATATGTCAAAGTTAATTTGCAAAAGATTATGTCAATTCCACCAAAAAAAACCTCATCTCAAAATCAATTTTTTAAAACCTATGTCAACAATCAATTCTCCAAAAACTTATGTTGATGTTAATTTTGCAAAAAGTTATGTCAATTCTAAATTACAAAAAGAATATTTCAAAATCAATTCTATAAAAACTTATGTCAACATTAATTCTACAAAAACTTATGTTAATTTTACCCAAAAATAAAATAAAATCCTTGATGAGATTAACACTTGTTTTGTATTGCACTTTTGAGTTTTTTTTTTAGTTTTTTCTTCTTCATCAATTTGTTTTCTTGCTAATGAATTTCCAAACACAAAAGGAAGAGGAGGCATTGAGTAGTATTTCTCGTTATAAAAGAATTATGAGTTTACTGATTTTTTTAATTAGAATTTTGTTTTGTTCAAGAGATTTGCAATTTTTTGTAATTTGCCTTTCAATTTCAATTCAACAACTAGTTTTGTTGTTGTTTACATAGTTTGTTGTTATTGTAACTTTTTGCTATTGCTTTTCATTAGAAATTTTAGTGGAATGGAAGGTGAACATCATCACCATAGTTTGTTCTACCATGATCAGGTTCCACCAATTAAGACAAAACTAAATTTAGTAGCCACTCGAGAACAAGGAGGAGGATTAAGAGGAGTTGATCCAATTTCTAGCATGATAACATTTGTGAATATCCTTCTCTTGATTTTGCCATGAGATTTTTGCATTCCTAAAGTGATCAATTCAATGCAAACATTTTCTTATCGTGGATTTCATTGCACATAGACTTCACATATCTTATGTTTTGAAAACCAAAAGATATGAAATAATTCGAATCAAATAGGAAATGAAGCAACTGAAAGTTGTTGATTGAATAAAATAATAATGGTGGTGTTGGATCACATTGTGTACAATAAGTGCAATAATAACATAAAAAAAAACATGAAAAACATAGGAAGGAAGAGGCAAAGTTAACCGGAATAGTTGCTATGGCCTATGGCCTAAATGAACACCATGACAAGAAGAAGCTAGAGGAGGAAGAAAAAGAAGCAACAATGTGCATTGAAAAGAAACACCATTTTTTAAAAACAAAATCCTACACACCTCTTCTTTTTGACACACACAAGAAAGTAGGTTCATCATTTGTTGTTGAGTTTGTACAAAACTTCCAAGTTTGAAGTGGAAGAAACCTTCAGAAAACTTTGAAAATTTTTGAAAATTTTCTTCTGAAGTCCCTCTCCTCTCCTCCTACATTATATGGTTTTTGGAGAGATATATCTAGAATTGTAGGATTTGTTATGCAAGTGCAAATTGAAAAACACATCATATTTACTATGAAAAACATGTAATCTTCATTACTTTCATATATTATATATATATACAACTTGTAGTGATTTGTGTGCAATAGATGAAGGTTTAAACATATCGACAACAAAAGAATAAAATGAAATCAAGTCTCAAAACTTCTTTTCTTTGTTGCTTTCATATTGATCGTTAAGTTCACAATATATTCTAGAAATATGTACACACTATTTGTGTCTCTTGACTACAATTCTTCGTCAACAACCAAGTTGATCCACAAGCACTAGCAACAATTTTGGTAAGAAAATTTGATTAATTTTCTTTTTGGAACTTCACAAAGAAATGTATCATCTCCTTCAATTGAAAAGAATTTTTTTTCTCATTCTCTCTTATTTGTTGCATGAATGTGTGGAAGATTCAAACATAACACATATTTTTGTTGTTTAAAATTTTCCTAGTTCCCTTCTAATACACTAAACAAGAATTACAAGTTAAATGCAACACTAACCATGTATAATAAAAAATTTCTTAATATTGTAATGCCTAATAAGAAAAATATTTTTGAAATAATTTGATTGTATTCAACCTAGTGCTTAGAATATTGTTTTTCAATACAAAGGTTCCATCTTTTTTCTCAATTTTTGTTTTCATGAAGCAACTTCATCTAGGAACAACTTCCTAGGAATAAGGGGAGCAAAATTAATTTCCTTGGAAAAAAAATTGAAAAAAAATCAAACATGTATCCTTTGATTGGAAGTGGAGATTCCAAACAATAGATCATGTATTTTTTCTTTGAAAATATTGTGTAAAAATGAAATAAAATATTAATTAAAGTTCAAATATAGTAAAATTTTTTTTCTATTTTCTATTTTCTTGGTGGACATTATCTTGCAACTACATCAAGACCAATGCCGCAATTAACTCGTAGCTCATGTTTAATGTTTGCCATAAAGAAAGAAAGAAAGAAAGGAAGGAAGGAAGAATCCTCCAAATGACACAAAATCATGTTTAAGGTATGTTCACACTTGGTGTTAGGTACTCTAGTGTTGAGTCCCCTAACACCATGCTAGTCATTTAGGACTTAAACCTACTAACCATTGAGATTTTATGTTAAGTTAACATTCACTTAACATTAAGCTATTGGCCATTTAACATTGGGTGCCACCTAGGATGCCATCAAAAATTTCATTTAACACTCGACATAACATCAAGTGTGAATGCATCATAAGTTAACATTCACTTAACATTAAGCTATTGCCCATTTAACATTGGGTGCCACCTAGGATGCCATCTAAACTTTCATGTAACACTTGACATAACATCAAGTGTGAATGCATCATAAGTTAACATTCACATAACATTAAGCTATTGCCCAGTTAACATTGGGTGCCACCTAGGATGCCATCTAGATTTTTCATTGAACACCGACATAACATCAAGTGTGAATGCACAATTAGATGAAGAGTAGCAAAGGCTGATCCCCGTACACACTTGGGTCAGACACTACGGAAAAAGGCTCCCTCGTTCCTCGAGAAAGAGACACAGGAAGAGAGAGAACACGAGAGAGAGAGCTTCTTCAATTTGCAATCTGCAATCCCTAGTTTTTTTTTCTGCGCATTATTGTTGTGCCTGACATCTTGTGTAAATTGTGAGAGAGATTCAGCACAGCAGTTTGAAGAGATTAAATCTGTGTAGAATTATTTGCAGTTTGTTGCACGCATAATATAGTCGTCGACTCTTGATGATGATGTTCTCAGTCGCGCTGTAGAACAGCGTGTGTTGCTTCTTCGGTGCAGAATGGTGTCTCTAGTGCATTGTCTGGCGCTCATGTCCATGTTGTTGCTGGCTTCTTCTTCTTCTTCTTCTTCTTGCACTGTGGAATGCGTGGTGAAAGAAGCAGCTGTTATTGCGCACAGGTACCATCAGCAGCAGCAGCGTTCTGTGTTGCGGATGACGAGGCCCGCGCTTCGTGAGGATGAAGCTGACAATGTCACCGTGTCTTACACTCCCGGAATCGGCTATGGCTTTGTGGATCTGACCACCAATGTCACTCGTGGGCTGGTGTTTTTGCCGGAGGTGGGAGTGGCACCTGAAGCTTATGCCGTCTACGCTCGGAGTAAGAAGCTAATAAGAGCTCAAATCCTTTCTTCTTTTCAGTGTAGCAAATCTCTTCATTCTTAAGAAACTCTTCTGTCATTCAGAAGCTCTTCTGCAGAAGCAATTGGGTATAAAAATGATTGAACGGTGGGTCTGAGCTGAGAAGGCACACCCGCAAATTCTTTGCTCCCTCTTCTCGAAATCCTATATGACTTTGAGGGTCTTCATTCGAAATTCTCTTTGTGGAGCTTTAACACCACTGGTCTTTGTTTGGTCTGCAACAGAGATGGCACTCCATGGTTTTTATGCAGCAATTGTGGAGAAGGGAACAACAGCGCATGTGGTTAGGGCAATGATGCAACAGCCATACTTGCAGTACTGGTCTCTTTTGGGACATGGAAAGGGAGGAGGGGCTGTAGCAGCACGGATGGCTTTTGTTCTTCACCCCAAAGTCAAGGCCCTCATCTTGTTGGCAGCTGCACTGCCAGAGGATGTGGATTTACGGTCACTCAATCTCTTATTAACTGTCATCTATGGTGGAAAGGATACTGTGGTTACTCCCCAAGCTATCAGCAAATCATTCTCGCAAATGGCTGGTATGCATCTACACACATACTCCCAATCCATTAGCCATCATCTCATCTTCTTGAAGCCCATTGCAAAGGTTAAATCTGTATGGCATTTGACTACAGAGTTTTCTTGGCTCAAGGAAATGTGTAGGTTAGGAATTTGAGCAGTCAAGAGTCCAGTGATGAGAATTCAACTAGCAATTTGTTGTGGGTTTTGAGTCAGAAATCAGGCCACCAGTTCAGACCTAAGCATTCTAGATGTTGCACACATTAGCTAATATGGCTGCATTGCAGTCACATGGGGCCCAACCAGTCATATGAACCATGGGAATCTATAAGCTTTCAAAACAACAATCATTTTTCTCTATTCTCCTGGTTATGTTAGTCTCCACCATCACATAGAAGGAAGTCCATTCAGAAGGTGGGACCATCATGCATGCCATATGCATTGCTGTATTCCTATTCTCTTGTTTTGGTGCCTAGACATGGTTCAACTGATGGCATGCACAGTGCTGCCCAAATAAGTGTAAAATTTCTTGCTGTGGAACCATGTGTAATGAGCTTTTCTTCTTGAAAATAGTTAAGATAATATATACTTCACTTGCCAGATAATATGTTCACAAATAAGAGTTTGGATGTGGTGAGGAGGAAAGGTTCACATTGAAGCATGTATAAGACTACTGTCCTCACCATGGTGAATCCCTGTCATTCTATTTCTCCTGCAGGAGACACCAGAACTGTACTGTTTCCAAATTTGGGCCACTTTGATTTTGTGCACAGTGATTGCAAGGGCAATGAGCTACACCCATCTCAGAATTGTCAGGGGGTTTTGACCTCTGATGATGTGGATTCCATTGCAAATGAATTATATTATGCAGTCACATTCTCTCACTGGCCAGTTGCCTCAGCAAGGGCACTTTCCTATGGGGACAATGAGAAGCTCACTCCGGGGCATAATGATTCAAAACCTTACCCAGGTGATATCCATGTAAACTTCACAGAGCTTCCCATTCCTGGCACCAGCCCCCAGGTATTATGCCCCCTTCTGGCCTTGCAGAAAATTTGTCATTGTAATTCTGAACAATTTGAGAAGTTCAAGAGGTGTGATTGCTTCCACAAATGCTTACCAGATGATGTATATGTGGTCTCATGTTACTGTGATGCAACTTTGATTCTGGGGGAAGCACAATCAGCATAGAGGTGCTAACAGTTTAGGTCTCTGTTCCAGCGGCTATGGTGGATATTCACCCCAAGTCAGATCACAGGAGGTATCATTTACTACCCTGGTGCTGCTGTGGATGGCCGTGCATACTTTCCTCTAGCTTTTGAGATTGCAGCACGAGGGCACTTGGTGGTTGTAGTCCAGCAACCATTGCGTAATGCTGTCTTCACTTTTCAGGATGCAAATGTTGTACTCAACTCCAACCTCTCTGTATTTTCTGGTATGTCAAGGGCTCCCTTACAACTTTCAACAACTTGTGCTTGGAACCAATCAAACTATTGAGTATCCACATCATGTCCGAGCACAAAAAATCAGCTCTTTCTCTCACTGTAACAAACTGAGATAGGTTGTCAGACACTGGGTCAAAACCTCTGACTCGGTCTTCTTCCGTTAGGATTACTGTGGAACCAAACTTTGGTGGGATATGCTAAAGCACTCTTTTAGCTGGTGTTGGTGAAAACCATGCTAGTGCCTTTGTGCAGAGAATGGGTTCAAGCTAATCTTGTACTACAGTTTCAAATCTTGTCTCCCTCTGTTGATGTATTTACCTTTGTTCATGTTTCCCCAAAAGCTGCTGCCTCTATCTGATGAACAAATTACTTTTACTGATCTTGCAGGGGTCCCCAAGGATAGGTGGGCAATTGCAGGGCATTCATTAGGTGGTGCAGGGGCAAGTTTGTATGCTGGTGCTTATGGTAGAAGAGTATATGCAGCAGTCCTTCATGCAGGGGCATGGCGCACAAACCTAACACTGTCTGAGCTGCCTGTGGTGCAAATTTATGGGACTCTTGATTGCATAAGCCCAGGGGGTTACCAAAGATATCGACATCTCTATGTGGATCCACCTCCAAAAGGGTTTGGGCCCTTGGTGAATTTGAATACAACACAATTTATTCCTATTGATTCTGCCAACCACTATCAAGTGGGTGATTATGGCTACCAAGCTCATGATCAAATTGCAACCATAAGTCTGGAGCAGCAGCAGATATTCTTTGCTGAAGAAACAGTCAAGTTCCTCAACAAAATTCCTTTGAAGGGAAATGGTATTCTGTCATGCTCATGATCAAATTGCAACCATAAGTCTGGAGTGGCAGCAGATAGTCTTTGCCGAAGAAATAATCAACTTCCTCAACAACCTTGTTTTGAAGGGAAAGGGTATTTTGTCGTCAGACATGCGGGCTTCTGGTGTTTGAACTCAAAGACTTTCCAATGTCTCTTCTCAAAAGACCATAACCTATTTGAAAACATCTGGTTTCATAAACGATGCCAATGATGACTCTGACTGACTATGCCATTGGGTGCAAGTGTGCATCACCAATGTCAAAGCACGATGTAGCATTATTCTGCATAGCTCCAGAACAACTGAGCTCAGGGTGAGGAAAGTTTTGTGGTGTAATCTAAATTTCATGTGCAGAGCTATGGCAATAAAAAATATCCTTTACCATCTTCATTGTCTTTTTCCTTTCATCATCAGGAGGTGACATCTTGCAGTGCGGAAGGTCGTTGCATATCCAAATTTATCATTTGGTTGCACATTATCTGGTCAACTTATCAATATCTGTGCGAAGACATGCTGAAAAGAGTGGTCTGGGCTGCATATTGCTTGTAGCCAACAGACCAGTAAGAAATAGCAGGTCAATTGTTTGGGCTAGAACTTAGTAGGCATCCTCATAATTGAGGGTGGACATCAATTCAGGAGAAACTCAGAAGACTCGGTTCATCTTCCAACAACACCACTTAATTTTCAGCAGGTATCTGAGTGTCTAAAAGTTGAGACATTTTTTTCCATTTTCATAAGCTGGGATTACAAACAGGCAATGTCAATGCCTCCTTTATATGATAAATCCAAATCCTTCTGACAGTAAGTGAACCTTTTCACAGTGCCAGGTCTCCCACTGTCACTGAAGGAAGAAGAGGGAAGATTTTATTTGGGAAATCCACTGGGAAAAGAGATCAAATCTTGCTAAGGAAGAAGAAACCAGAGAACCCAGTGGAATAAGAGGTAACTATTATAATTGACTTAAATCTCATGAAACTTGTCTGTGCATGTCAAAGTTCAAAGAACACAAAAGGATCCATAAAAATAACCTTTGTGTGCACAGGTGTTGAGATATTAGCACTTAGGGTTTAGGGTTTAGCCAGCAATATACTTCTGGAGTGGTGTAACATCAAGAGCCCCAAACTCATGCACAGCCGCTAACACAGCTGAGCCAAGCTTCACTGCAGCCTCCTGTGATGGAGCCTGCATCATCATATCATTTGACAATTGACACAAGTATGTTACAATGAGTTTCAAGAAATGGATGTGTCAAGCGAGCAACTGTGATGTATACAGAGAATTGGTTCAAGGGAGAAAAAGCAATTGTGTATATGGGGTGGGCAAATCAAGGTGGCTGCCAATACAGAAGATTGGTAGAGAAGTTTATGGCATTCATTACCTCAATGTTCAATGGAAGCACAGGATCATGCAAGGAGAGTCGCAGCAGGAACCAACCACCATATCCCGACACTCGAATCTATTGTTTCTCAAGAAAGCAAGCCCCAGAGGTCCAGAGCAAAAACTTTAGAAACCTTTTAGGTGTTCAAAACCAGTAACCCAAGAAACTAGTATTTTGTGTTTCAATACTATAATATAAGTAGTAGCTCTGGTAAGTCACATTGAACAACTCAAAACAAGCATCCTGAAGCAACATGGAGTGACTAGATCAAGTACAGAATATCTTATGCATTTTTGGTGATATCTGCTGTGAAGCATGCATGTACAATGTGGAGAACTGATAATGGGACAAAGAGAAGATGTATACCCCTTCGTAATTGACACTCGCTTTCTTAAGGTTTGGATCTGAAGCCACCGTCTTGTCCAAGTTATTCAGCACTTGCTCGCCATAGTCTCTAAAACCTCTGCAATTGTTCCAGTCTATACAGAGTATTATTACATGCTACTGAAAATTTAAATAAAATAAACTTAAAGTTTAATTCTGACACCATGCAACCGAAAAAAAAGCAGGTCAAAAATACATTCTTTACAGGCAACTGTAGAATTATTACATGCAATCATTGTACATAAATTGAATTGAATATTATTTTGTTTCTACATGTGACTGGAACATTATTACAGGGTGTGAGATACAGGGTTTTAAGAAGAAGTTCTCTTTCACACCTAACCAATCATGAATGCCTGAAAAACAGCTAGTTAAATAATGTCAGAAGAAAAAACCCAAACAAAAAAAACACTATTTTGAAAGATGCATGGCTGGCTGACTCAGATACCCGGCACCAATATCTGGATGCGACTGGTCAATCTTGAATCTCAACTCGGTGGTAATATCCGCTTCTTTTAGCTCTCCAATCAGATCTGACAGCACTTGACTGCCATGGCCTTCCCCCGATGCCTTTGCAGCTGCCAGCTTAATCAACAACTTCACCTGCCATATCACATTTTTGTTTTTGGGTTTCTATTCTTTCCTTTCTGTAAACCACTCTCATGAGTGACTTCCACAGTGGATTTTTCTCATCAGATTACCAGATACACAATTCCCTCTCCTACAACAAAGTTATCCATAAAGTCCGGCTGTCATTGGGCCTTAGTTTGACCCTCAAGTCCCTGTTTCATCCCCAATTCAAGTGGTGAACCAGAAAGTGGGCGGTACCATTCAGTGCGTATCACTTCCCGAGATTTTGTAGGATTTCATTCTTTACAAGATTTGATTTAATGAAGTGTAGAGTATAAGCAACAGTGAAGGTGAAAGTAAGGCAAATAAAAAACTAGGAGTGAAAATTGTATGAGGGCCAATTTAGGTGAGAAAGCAGTTTAGTTCCCCCCCACCATCCCTCTTTTCCCCCATGTAATTTTTTTTGCATTCTCACTTTTGATTTAGTCCCCAAATTCAACAAAACTGGGGCTCAGTAGTGCCCTTGTTTCAGCTACCTTTCAGACAACAACTTTAACGTACATACCATTAGATAGGCACCATCATCCAGCCAATGGTTTTCTTTAAGAGCTCCATGCCCACTTGTCTCAATAGCCAAGTGTGCCTCCTCTCCAATTGTGTTCTGTATGAAACATGACATGATCATCATCGTCACTGTCGTAAATCAGTAAAAATTCAATTTTGACTTTTGGCACAGTACTGCACCCACCTGTTAGGCAAAACTTAGGTTACGAAACCAAAAAGCTCTGGATGAAATTACAGCAGAGGTTGAAATTGGGGACCAAAAGACAGACCAAGCGGATGCCTTCATCTATCACATTCTTGTAGCCCCTCTTGAAACGGTGATGCTTGCCACCTGCAACACAATATAGATGCTCAAGAAACAAAATTGAAACCTTGAATAGCAATGTGGCAAAACTCTTGATAGCCTCAAGCTGGTGCCAAACTAGCTAGCTAGTGACATAAGTAGGAAAAGCCTCCTTACGAGGTGACATAAGAGATCTCTTTCCAAAGAAGACTACACATGGCAACATGAAAATAAGTATTTGAGAAAACATACCGAGCTTCCCTTCAATGAAAGTGGTGAGACCATCTGAGGTCACACTATCTGTTACCACTGTAGTCCCTGGATGCTGATCAAGGATGCACAAAAAAAACAATGCAGACTTTTATGGGCTTTCCCTCATCTTTTGTCAGTCTAAACCCTAAACCCTAAACCCTTGATTCGTATTCAAGGAACTACTTTGCAGATGGAAGATAAGAAGATTTCACAAGCTTAACAAAGTTTGACTACACTTTCCAAGCTCAGAATTTTTGTGAAGAGGAGGATCAAAATGTCCAGACATACTTTACCTCTGCTAGCACAATGGCAGCCATGAGAGCAATCAGTCGGTTGCGGTTCAATTCTCGTCCACTAGAGTCAACTGCAGCAGCCCTGTAAAACTTTGCCCAATGTAATAAATTGCCATCAAGCTACCAAACATTCCTTCAGCACCCCCAACCACAGACTTGAAGATGGGAGGCGGAGGTGACATCCTTCAAGTCAAGGATAAATCTGTCAACAAAGCTAATCCAAGAGAAACTGAAAGGACAACAATAAGGCTACGCACCTATCAACATCAGTATCAAAGATGATGCCAAGATCTGCCTTTTGCTCCAGGACTGCTTTTGTGATGGATTCCATTGCCTTCTTGTCTTCTGGATTTGGAATGTGATTTGGGAACATGCCTGGCAATTAGACAAAGAATTGCACTTGATCAAACTCCCCATAACCCATGTTCATGTCTATGATGAGACCATCTTCTTGTGACAGTGACAATGCTGATCTGAGAAATACAATTTCAGCAAACCTGTGGGAAAAAGGGTGAAATGTGTTCAATACCATCAGGCTCCAGAAACTGGCTTCCTCTAGTGACTGCTCCAAGGGGCTCAAGCACACTAGCCTGTGCCAGACCAATCAAGCCATTATGCTCAAACCAGAGGCAACAAATGGACCTCGTTTCAAGCAAACATAAATAACTGGAGTAATAATAGAAAGCACACAATATGTGTAGTAAAGAGATCAGATTGAGCTGTGCTGACGCACTGCAAATGAGTTTTGGGTGGAGGTGAAAAAGGTGTGAGGCAACCAGAACATACTGCAAAGAAGCCACCTGCCCCATTGCCAGCATCAACGACTATGTGAAAGCCCTCAAGAGGACGCTCTGCAACCAACAAAGTATCAGTGAGAAGAGTTTTCTTTTGCACAAGCAATGTGTTTTGTAAAAAAGGCTCTCAACAGGCTAACATCTGCAAGCTCACCTTTTCCTCCTGGTCCTCTACGAACTGCATTTACTAGATCTGCTGTGTACTGTTCCATGTAATTGATTTCTCGTGCCTCTTTTATCCCAATTGATATCACAGGATTTTCAGAGAAAATCTTGGCTGCCCTTGTGAGAATGTCACTGATGTCGCTTTTGCCAAGTCCCCCTTCATTAGTGAAAAACTTCAATCCATTTCTATTCCATGGAAGATGACTGGCTGTTGCAAGCAAAGGACATGAAATTAGTTTAGTACAGCAGAATGAGCCTGCACCCTGAACTTCTAAAGCATAATGGAAAATCCAGGAAACATTCAAGTAAATAAATTGCAGACATCAGCCCATTGATGGACTTCATGTGAATCAAGGGAGCACTCCAAATCTTTAAGAAAAGAACTGGACAACCATATGCAGATGCTAGAAGGTGTCCAAAAGCCTGAAGTGATAGCCCAAAGGGTTGCAAATGTCTGATCAATTGGCTAAGAAGGTGGAAAATATACATTTGATCAAAGACTCAACTAAAACCGTCAGGAGCAACCTGTGATCATGATTGCTCCATGGACTGGGCAGAGTATGTCTTCTCGTTCTGTTATAGTGCTGTTAAACATTGCAGGTGTGGATGCCAACCTGCATCCATCCACTAAAGCAATTTGTTCAAAACCTCTTGAGAACATAAAATGCCAGTCCAAAAACACAATATAGGTAACTGCCCAAATAGCAGATCTTGCTCCTTCTTTCATCCACACACAAGTCTCCAGACAGACAGACTCTTATGACCCTTAAATAAATACATACCAATTGACTGCATGCTGTGAAGAGCAAAAATCATATGTCGTAAGTTGGTCTCATCAGAAAGTACTCACCCGTATAGGACAACATCTAAACCAGCCCCCAGAATTCCTTTTGCTGCAGCAGCCTGCACAGTAGAATAAATTGTAGATTTTTTGCCTTGCAAGGTGGGTCAACAAACACATTTTGTCCCCTGAGATGTACAACACTAAACAGATTAGAATATGTCAATACTGGCAGCTTGCTTTGTATAGAGACTAGAATGTGGCAACACCTGTAGAGAAGCAGCAGATATTCGGGAGTCATGTCCAATAGCAATGCGAAGCTTTGTGGTTGAAGGTAACTTCTTCTTATCAACTAGCCATGCTGCAAAAGCTGCAGCAATGGCCACAGTGGTTTCTTCTGTGAGATTCACAGGCTCCCCTTCCACGCCCGCTACTGCCACTCCTCGTATATCACTGCAGACCTCAAACCCATATGCATTATTATTATTACTATTGCTGCATCAACCCACAATATTAAAATGCTTGCAACTTCTGGCTGTAAGGTCAAAAACAAAGAAATTCTTGCATTAAAGCTCTTCTCCCAAATCCCAGAATTTTTTGATCTGGAGATGGAAGTTTGACTTACCTGCCATTCTGAAGCTTCTTAAAATCAACTTTCCCTGCAGTTGTTGATTCCTCCTTAGTTGACATGGCAGCTGCAGTACACAATAGGAACATGGCATGATAAATAACAAAAAACAGAAAATTGCCAGCAGCCAGTCATGACTTGCACAAAGCATTTTTGAAGCTGAAATACACGAACCTCTTGTTGCCATTCTTCGATGGCTAACCCAAGTCAACTTCCAATTCCCTGCAAAAACCTTTCTGCTGTGTGGTTGAAGGTACAAGAAGCCTGAAGAGGGAAGGCCAACAGAGACTGCCTTGCTGTGCAGCGCCTCACTCTGATGGGTGCAAGATGGACCAAGTGGCTTTGAAAACTGCCACAAATTAGCTGCACCGCAGCAGCCCCTTGTTACTCAGCCATCTTCAGGCTCATGTAACCCAGACCCAAAAGATGTAGTCTGTACAAAGAAAAAACAAAGGCAACCAAGCTTTTGTTTTGGGATCTAGAACTAGAAATTTGTCCCTGTGCTCTAAATTCATGCTGGAATTTGTACTTCTGCTCTTTGTAACAAAATGGAAAAATTGCAGATTTGATACTGACAGTGGAAAATACAACAATTGTGTGCAACCCATCCATCAGTGATCAACAGGGAAGGAACCAAAAAATTTCAAAAGTAAAGCCTAAGATGACAACCATCATTCCTAAGTTCAGACTCTGCTTAAAGCTCACACTTTTGTATTGTCTGCTCAAAGAAAAAAAACACGTGTATTTCTTTGAACCCAACTTTGGATTCATGTCAGGAATTCAATACCAATGTCATGATCTGATGATTGTGAAGTTCAAAACCCAGAGCTGAAAATTCTCAGTAAATCTTATCAGACAGACACAATGCACACACATAAATGGTGATCAATTCTCACAACATCTAACCTCTCTCTCCTCCACCCTTCCCATATTTCAATCCAAATCCTTCCTTCCTTGGTGCTTACCTGAAAGAACACCATTACCCAAAAAACCAATTTTAAATTCCCTAATACCATAACCTCCTGTTTGAAATCTCTGGGATGCTTGCTTTGAAAATTCTTCAAACTTTGCTCAGAATGTCCACATATTTTATCACATTTGCAGGAACCCTAGAGATGTACCTCGCTTGTGCAAATTCAGAGATTTGTGAAAGCTAAGCAAAATGCATAGCAAACTATTACCATCAAAAACAGGAATAGGACCCCCAAACACACACACACACACACACATAACAAGCTCAACACAGAAATCCAAGATCTAATCAAACTATTACAGCAGAAAGAAAACTGTAAATTTATTAAATAAATAAATTTTTTTTTAAAAAAAAACCCCCAAAACCCAAAACCAAAAAAACCCTAATTGTCAAGCACCAATCTAGACACAACAATAACAAAAGGAAAACATCAAACCCAGTTGAAGCAACCAAAGGATTAAACAAAAAGATGGGTATGCAATGGAGAAGAAGAAATGGGTTTGTAGAGAAAGAGAGAGGCAGAGTTAGTAGAGAAGAGAATAGGGTAGAGTGAAGAGAGTACAAGCCATAGAAGATCATGCACACCACCACCACCACCACCAGCAAGTATGGAGCAACAAGCCCTACTTGCCCTAGAGCTCCTTTTCTTCTTGCTTGCTTGCTTGCTTGCTTGTCTCTGGCTCTAGTGGAAAGTGGGTGTCTGCCTCTGTTTCTCTGTGTGTTCAAAAGATGTGCAAAGTCCAATGCAGAAGTTGATAACCTTGCTGCCATGTATGTATGTATGTATGTATGTATGTACATGTGTATGTATGTGTGATCAGCCTGTGTGAAGCAATGGGTTTCACTGACCTCAAGAATCAAAAAAAAAGGAACTTAATATTTTGTCACAAATTCCTTGTTTTAATTTTTTTTGCCATTTAAAAAAAAAAAATGGGAGAAATTCACTACATTTTGACTAGTGTTTTCTGTTTTTTTTTTTTT
>Ga0116231_10003570_pt1 | contig 32231 bp, 25 predicted proteins | sample S1TSphgellanicum_2_FD_89695 | JGI IMG/M metagenome (GOLD analysis project Ga0116231, IMG submission 89695) | Host-associated microbial communities from peat moss isolated from Minnesota, USA - S1T2_Fd - Sphagnum magellanicum MG | ecosystem: Host-associated > Plants > Peat moss > Unclassified... | reverse complement strand
TCTCTCTGTCTCTCTGTCTCTCTCTCTCAGATTTTGGTTGTTGCAGGAGCATCCCTTCTAGTTGGCCGGGCCTTAACAGCAGTGCACTGGGGCATTGCAGCAGACAAGTATGGTCGGAAGCCTATAATGGTTCTGAGCCTCATCTCTGTGTAAGCAAAAGAATCACACAAATTCTTCTATGTTAGAGATCACTGTCACCTCCGACATGGTCACAAAAGTCAAGAAATCAAAGGATAATATGTTGCCAATTTATTCCTCTTCTTCAAACTTTGGTCCTCACTGACACCCAAAAAAAATTGCACATGGGTTTTTTGTATGCAACCTTTTTTGTGGCAGGATAGTGTTCCACACACTCTTTGGATTGATCAAGAACTTCTGGGTGGCCCTGGCTACACGATTTCTACTTGGAGGTTTCAATGGCATGCATGGAGCTGTGAAGGCAAATTTAGATCTTTCTAGCTATGTGGTTGAAGGAAAAAAATGGATTTCTTTCTCTCAAAATTTTGTATCATCAGCTCTTTCATGTGGCACTGTATTGCAGCAAACAAAGAAAATCCTTTTCCAATGCATGCAGAAATGATTTTCTGGACATGCAGATATAATATGTCCAGGGCTTTATCATTTGTGGTTGTTCACTGACGTGGCCGGTAGTCATGGTGCAGGCATATATATCCGAAATTAGCAATCAGCAGCATCAAGCATTGGGTATCTCCATGGTGTGATATCTTGTTCTTGAGCTTTACTTCTTGTTTTTGGTGGATCTGTCACTTTGTTCTTGAGCTTTTCTTCCTTGTTTTGTGGATCTGGCATGATTCCAATGCTGTGGCAATAATCTAATGGTTTCAGTGCATCTGTCCGACAATGCCACAGTATTTGTCTTTTATGTACAAGAAGAGAAATGAAGAATTTACTCTGAGGCTGTAAGGATTCTTGTGGACAGATAGGTACCAGCTGGGGTCTGGCTCTCATCATCGGTCCTGCTCTAGGAGGTTATCTTTCTCAGGTACCATCCATCTGGAATGGCAGCTGCTGCATCTCCTTCACCCAAGTTTCCTGTAGGTTGTAAGATGGTGGATTCAACTGAGACTCTTTTTTCTTGGATGCTGTTTTTTGCAGCCTGCACTCAAATACCCAAGTGTATTTGGTGAGGGATCTCTCTTTGCACGGTACGGCTTTTAGGGGGGGGGGGGCGTTCATGAATTTGGGTCTGTCTGATGAGTCTTTACAGTTTGATTCATGAGCTTGGACATGACAGTTTCTTTCCTTAGAAAGCTCTCATGTAGAAATTGACTGTTGTCAGGATGAGAATGTGGGGTTGCAACAGGTACCCTTACTTCTTGCCATCACTTTGCAACACTGTGCTTGCCACTGGAGTTCTTTGCATCATCATTCAGCTCCCTGTACGTGCCACAGCTCCGGACTAAATTCTCTCCATATTGATTTATGTCAATAGCTAGCCAGGTGTCTTTTGAAAATTTTGTAACTGCTGCTGGATCCTTTTCTTTACTTTGGGTAATATAGTACCTACTTTGAGAATCATGGGTGTTTCTGAATTCAAAGCCTTAATGATACACATGATTTTAGGTAGATCGTGGAAGGGTTCTAGAAGAAGTTCAATCCTCCCAGATGCCAATTCTTTGTTTAAAACTGGAGTTTGTTTATTGCAGGAGACATTGCATAAACACAACATTGAGGAGATGGAGGAGTCTGCAACTGAACAGATGTCTGTGATGTGGCCTCAATGCAGCAAGTCAACAGAAGGTAAGTGTTCAAAAAGAAGATATTCAGTGGGTTTTTCAGAATGATTAACAGCAATCAATAACCCCAGTTCTTCTCTCCAATTTTACAATTTTCAAAAGACCACAGTCAAGTCTTTTCCAAAACATTCAGTGCAATGGTTGAGAAAAAGCATTCACCATTTGATGTGTTTGCGGGTTGATGATGCATAAACCCTAAACCCTCATTTAATGCACCGATGCCATTTGATAATTCAATAGAGCAACTCGGGCAGCAGATGCTATGTGTCAATGTTACTGATCAAGAACTGGAGGAATTCTCAACACCTACAGAGGACTTGATCGAAGTTAAGCAGGATGTGAAGAGGTCACTCTTGAGTAGGAAGCCCTTCATAGGTGCCATGGCTGTTTCCTGCATATGTTCTTTCCATGATATGGCATATTCTGAGGTACTTCTTCATGTGACCTACGACATTACGAACCTTGTTGGCTGACTTGAATCGTGTTAGATTTGACTGCTGTTGTTCGATCATTGTTGAAAAGTCTTTCAGATTTCAAGCTCATACAATTACATTATGTTTGCCAGAAAAGGGTCACACTTGTAGTCCATTACAAGATGTCAGTTGACTTCACAAGCAGTCTAAAGTCTTTGTGTTCTGATTTGCACCAAGTTTCACATTTATAGTGCATCAACCTGATGATGAAGAAGGGCCACGCAGATCTTCTCTTTATGGTGTGTTACCCCAAAGTCAACTGGAGGTCTTAACTTCACAACAGACAATGTTGGCAAAGTACTTGGAATATCAGGTGCAAACTTTCATGTTTTTTTGGATTTAACCTCCTGTTTTTAAAAATAAGCTTCACTTCACAAACTTCCACCCTAGATTGCATCCACTGGTACCAGTGCATTGAGATGTTAGCCTGTGTGGTTCTCCTATGTCTCATCAAGATTTGCACCCTCTCAAATCTTTTTGGACACTAAATTCAAGGTCTTTGAATTCTTTGCCATGTTGATTTCACCTTTTCTTATGGATATTGTCATAGTGGTTTGTCTGTTTAGGGTCTTGTCTCTGGCTCTCTTCAGCTAATGCTTTTAGTTTCTACTACTGATGGGTGTGTGTGATGATGGGGTTTGTTCCAAAAGGCTTTGCTCTGATTGTATTTCAAATCCTCATCTTTCCGCATTTAGCAAATTTCCTGGGACTGATAATGACAACACGTGTACCAGCAGTAAGACAAAAGCTGCCATATACCCATCAAATCATGTGTTTTAGAAAGTCATCAAATCAGGCTTCTTGATTTGTGAACTATCTCAGTTCAAAAAAGTTTTTTTTCCGCTTGAAGCAGTCTAATGACCACAAGATTTGAAATGATCCAAGCTTATTTTACAATGATAGTTCTAGCAAAGTCCCTTTAATATTTCCTTGTGGTTTTTTGTAGGTGCTTTCAGTACCATTGATCCTTGCTTATCCAGGAATTGCAACACTTCATGGATGGGTGCTCTGGGTGATCTTGAATCTTGCATCTATTGTGAAAACATTTTTCTCTGTACGTTGCTGTACTCCTTTGTCATGTTTTGAAAGGGCAACACAATTTGCCACAATCCATTTCTACTCACAATTTTATTCTTTTTTCGGCAAACATATGTGGATTATAACTTTGCATATAGACATCAACAGTGTGATCAGTGGCTTGAGACAATGGCTATTGTTTGTGGAGTTGCTTGAAGCAGCTAGAACTGTTCTGACCCGCTGTTTGTATTGTGGAATGTAGATGATGATTCTCAATGCCTCATTTATACTACTGAACAATTCCGTGGTATGATCTTTCTCCAACACACACAAGCCAAGAACATTTTTGTGTTGTACATCAAGGAAAGCATAGACAACATTACTACATTGTGGATTGACCAATTGCATGTATGTTTGACAGCCACAGGAAGAAAGGGGAGTAGCAAATGGGGTGTCAATGACTGTGGTATCTATATTCAAAGCCATAGGACCTGCAGTTGGTGGCTCCCTGTAATACTTTCAATAAACCCTTATATTAAACATGTGTTCTTCAATTCTTTTCTATTTGTAGATAAACTGCAAACATAATATGAATCAAAGATTGCTTTTGAATATGTGGGATGTTAATCCAAGTGCCTACAAGTTGACCTTAGTTGAAGACAACATGATCTGATCTGTTGTCTAATAGAGACCCAAAAAAACCTTGTTTGATTCTTGTACTAACACAAGTCTACACTGGTTTGGAAAATGTGCAGTTTTGCATGGGGACAAAAACGTCAAGATGCTTATATCTTACCAGGTCTGTTTTCATCACATGGTTATTATTGAAGCTTAATTGTGATTTGTTTCTTGAGGGGTTCAAGCTAGAAACTTTCTCCTTTTCCAATTTTCGTGTGAATTAGCTAATTTACGTCTCTTGACTGATTCCTCCCATTGCATCCAAACATGCAACAAAAACTCACGACAAGATTTTGCATAGTGGTTTGCTTAGATTTTCGGTGGATTATTATGTACTTATCTACACCCACCATTAGGAGCTGATGAAGTCAATGGGTAGTAGTTAGTCATGGCAACTTGTTCACTGCCATTTGTGAAGAAGGTGATGGTTTGACATGTTGTGAGCAACTCCCATAAGATTATGACTAGACCCATTATCATGGTACCTACAAAATTGTGCACTTAACTACATCCACCATTGAGAGATGATGAAGTCGGTGGGTAGTTATATGGCAACTTGTCGTTGATATCTGTGACAAAGGTGATGATGGTCTAATGTGTTTTGTGAGTGACTCTCACAAGGTTATGGCTGGACCCATTGTCATGTTACCTACAAAATTGTTGTTTGCAATTTCATAAATATGCCACTAATAGTAGAGTTGGGTTGGGACTTTTTTTATGTTTTTTTTGCAGGTAATGACATGGTGTTTGTTGCTCTGGCTGTCATTGCAATTATAGGTTACATTTCTACCTTGGAACCTTTCTTACCACAATCTACATTCGAATCATACCATTAAAAGACAAGTAGAATTTTCTTTTGTCATAAGAACTTGACAAAATTTTCATCTTTTAGGGCATAAAAGTAGAAGGTGTATTAGAACTATGTTAAAGAAAAATGAATTGATTTTTTTCTTGTAATGTAACACATATGAAATTTAGATTGCACAATTCTCAAATAACTATCTAATTTGAACATATGAATTGTCAAAACCATATATGCCATTAAAAAATCCCAACTGTCATTTAACACGAAAATGTGGCCATTAGAACCCATCATACTATAAATTACCTAGTAATTCCTTGAAAATTGAAATAGTAAAATTTGCATACTTTATAGATGATGAATACAAAAAGGCAAAATAACTTGCCATAAATATGCCATAAAGAAAGCAACTTGCAAGTAGATATGTTTTATTTATGCATGACTTGGCTCTTGAGTATTAACAATGTTCAAGTTTTACCTTGATGTCTTATTATAATGTTAAAAAGTGAAAGGAACAATGGTTTTGTGATAAACTTTTGCAAAGAAACACATACGTCCCAAAAAAAAACAATGTTACAAATAAGAAATAATTTTATTTTGGAAAAATGAAAAAAAATTACATTTTACAATCTATAGATAAACTTTTGTGTTCAAAAGGTGTAATGGCCCAAAGCCAAGGTTTGAAGGCCAAAATGCAATCAAATGTTGGCATTTGAAAGAAATGGTAGTAATTTGAAGGCTAAAATATTCTTGGACAACATTTGCATTTGCCAAGATTATAAAACATTAATGCTTATTTATACCTGTTGGACACAACAAAAAACTTCAAAAGAAAATATGGTAGGCCATTTTGGATTAAACAATCCTTTAGTTGGTAGGAAAAAAATTCACATGCACCATGTTTTTAAATTAGGTTCAAATTCTTATACACATGAATCAGAAGCATAAACAACACATACTTATCATATTCACTCACAATTAGTAGTGGTTTCTCGTTCCCAACATATTAGTTCACCAGCTTTAGAACATTACCACTTGTTTTTGCATTCATTGATGTAGAACTTGAAGTTCTGCATCAAAATCTTAGGTTTCCAAGGACTCAAGTGCCAAACTTTGTACTCACATTTGGATGACAAAAAAATTTATAACAAAAAATACAATAAACAATAACCATTAACTTTTATTGTCATTAGCAACACATTGACCAACCACGGGCCTTAGTGTATGAGAAGTAATTTGGGCTACTATCCAAACTTGCATATTCAAAACACACCTTTGAAGTGCCATGGATTGTTTTTGTCCATGTTACAAGCAATGACATTTTTAAATTCAATGCTTTGGGAATAAAATGACCTTTGAAGCGAATTGTGTCTTGATTGGATTCTTTAACTTGTGTGGATGCATGCTAGTTTCCAAGCAAGTTTTTTGCCATTCTTGTGATCCTTTCCCACTTGTTTTGGTCCAAGCAATTTTTTTTACAAAATAGATTGACACTCTTGATGAAAATTGACATTAGATCAATAGAAATTTTTGTGTCATCTATTGCATATTGGCAACATTTTGGCATGGCATGCCCCCAACAACTAACTATAAAAGGTTATGTCAATCCCAACACCTCACATGAAATAACAAAAATGCATTAGGGTATGCTTTGATAGAAGCCTAACACAAGGATTCTAACTCAAAATAGATAAACTAAAAAATGGTAACTCAACAAAGACAAAGACACCAACTCCTTAGCAATGAATAAAGTTGGATCTTCTTCAAACTACTTTTTATGAAGATCATCCATAAAATAAGGAACAATACCACCAAAGAAGGAAGCAATATTAAATGGGGGGGGACCATACTTTTTTTTGTCAATCATCGGTTTTCAAGTGCATTCATTTCACATCCATCCCATTCAATCCAAACTTTACAATGATTTGTTTCTAAATGTTTCAAAAATGACAATATTTTGTTGACTAATTTATAATTTAAGATGCCCCCTCTTACTCTTGGAAGTGGTTCAACATGGTAACATAAAACACATTTTAATAATTTAAGATTAATTGGATTTGGTTCTAGAATTATAATTGGTGTAGTTACAATTGGTGCATAAAATGCCCACATAGTGGCAATTTAACTTTTTGGCTTCCAAAAATCATGTTGTGTTGCCAATAATGACCATGGCAATGCATTTGTCATTGTGGAAGATATATTTGCAATGGCAAGAACATAATCACATCCAATTGAAAGTGATGTAGCAACATAACCCCAACATTCCCTATTGATTAAATTTGTCAAAATGGCAACCATATTGTGAAGTTGATTTTCAACTTCTTACACCCATTTATCCATCTCCTATAAAAATTTTAAAACAAGAAGACTAATAAATGTTCAACAAAACAAAATAACCTTAAATGCTAAACACAATAAATTTAAAAAATTGATTTTTTTTTTTTGGAATAATGACCACTTTAAGAAATGCATCGACAAGTAGCAACCAAAATGCCTCAACCAGCAACCAAATAAAAAAACAACAATAACAAACACACATGAATGATTAATAGCCATTTGAGTGATGAATAACAACCAAAGTGTTTGAACGATGAATAGAAACCAAAGCACCTCAATAGCAACCAATTAAAGTGACAAGAAATAAATAACCAAACCAAAAAATAACAACAACAACTAATGTGTTTGAATGACAAACAACCACCAAAGTGTTTGAGTGACAAATAACAAGTAGCCAAAGGGACAAACAACAACTATGCACTTAAAGGCCATGCAACAACCAAAGCACATGAATGATGAACAATAATCAAAGTGATGAGCAACAAAAACATATTTGAATGATAAATGTTGATGAACAATTGAGCACAACAAGTAATAATGAACAATTAAACATGATGAGCAACAACAAACAATTGAATTTAACAAGCAACAATGAACAATCGAACATGATGAACATCAAAACACCTTAACTACTAACAAACTTGTGAATAAAAAATTATGATAAGTAGCAAATTCATAATGGAGATAGAACAACAACAAAGTAATAATGACAAAAAGAATATTTGGTAAAGAAAAATGGAAAGGGTTGCAGTGAAAAGTGATGGAGAAAGATAAGAAAAAAAAACATAACTAGAAAAGGAGAAAGGAGTTTTTTTTAAATAACAAATGATGGAGACATCTTGTGGGTGATGACAATGGACACACAACATTCATTTAACCCTAAACTTATGCCCTAAAGAAGAATCAGAACCAACTGTAATGAAAAAAGATGATTGACAAAAGTTACACAACATCAACCAATTGGAGTACACAAATCAACTTAGCTTACATTGATCATTCATTCAAATCGAGTACATATGAACTACTACTATTGTCTAATATGACTTTTATTTTTAAAGCACATTTGAAGGATCATATATCTTTAAATTTATTTTCATGAACATATCATTGCCTTTTATGGTTTTAGTTCTTCATAAAATCAAAACTAGTTGGTCTTTTCTAGGACTTGGAGTGGAGGTAGGCCTAATGCCCAATTTTATGAAGGGTATTCATATTTTTCCCCTTTCAATTGTTGGGTCTTTTTTTGTTTCCTACCAATTAAATTGGATGTGCAATGCATGGTCATAGTCAAGAAGGAACAAAACAAAATTTTGTTTCAAAACCCTTTTAAATTGATGTTCAATAAATGTAATAAACAATGCAAAGTGGATGAAAAGCATTTCAATTCATATTTTTATAAAAAATCAAAATTCTATAAGGTGTGTAATGATTTTAAAAATAATGTGTGTTTTAATATTGTGGTTGGTTTTGGAAATTGAAACACCAAAATCCAATGAACATTCATTGGAATTTGGATTGCCTAATATTGATTTTATTAATTAGATGTGGGTACATCTCATATTCATTCTTTAAAAATCTAAACTTTGAAATAATCATGAGCAAATAAAAGTTCAAATGAATTTGTTGCAGTCCTCTTGTAAGCATTTAGATAGGTTGCTTATACAACAAGCAAGTTTAAGAACACCAAATTCTCATCCTTTGTCAAAGAATTGTTGCTCTTCTTCATCACTACATGGTGAAAGAAAATGCAAATAAATCCCACCATCTACTGTATTTATGGCAATAAGAAAAAAAAAACCCAAACCTTCCCTTATTGTAATTATGGCAACAAGAAAAAAACGATTCTACCCTAACCACCTACTGTATTTACTATATTTATGGCAGCAAGAAAAAAAAAACCCAAACCTTCCTTATTGTAATTATGGTAGCAAGAAAAAAACGAACCCACCTTGACCACCTAATGTACTTATGACAACACGAAAAAACGGATAGCTATTGAATTCCTTTTATTGTCCATGTAATTAATGACTGTCATAATAATTCAAGGGCTCTAAAAAGAAGGAAATAAGAAAAAAAAAATTATTGTGAAGGTGCTTGTGGCCACGTGGCTTTTTGAAATTTCAGATTGCATTTTGAGCCCTCAAGCCTACCTCCACTAATAAACTTAAACAACCCAATAACATTTTCACCCAACCTCAAACAATGAAGACTTGGTGCACATTTCAAAGAACTTTCCTCTTTCAATTCCCACAAAAAACAAGAATCTTAAACAAAAAAACACCCACCTTAACCTATAGCAATAACAATTTGACATACTAGACCTTGGCGTTAACATGATCAAGTTTCTTTCGGAGTTCCCATTAAGACAAGTCTCATTGCCTCATCATGAACAAATGTAAACAACAACACTTGGATGTATCAAACTCAAGTCTATAAAATCCACAGGCAAGCTTTCAAACTCCCTTGTGATCTTTATCATATCCATTGTGCCTCTAATTTAGTATCAGTTATTATGCCTTGATAACCGTTCTAAGTCACATGTAATGGACGAAAATGATAAAACTAGAACTTCTTGTCAAGAACATTCATCTTTAAAACAAACATCACCAAGCAAAAAGGAAAAAATCAAAACTAAAAACCAACATGCTTTCATCATTTTGAAAACCAATATTTATTTTTTCATATCATCCTCCACTGAATCCCTTGCACTCCTTCATAAGTGATGATGAAGAAATTGCAAAAGACATGCCACAACACTAGAAGCCAACGAACCACACAATTTCCATCCCTAGGATCATGAAACTTAACAATTTTAGCAACAAAACAAAAAAATCATGAACTTATCTTAAGATTTTTGCAATTTTAACTAAAACTTGGTGCACACAATTGCCCTCCATAGTGTTGAATGATGAAAAAACAAAAGGTGATAGACTTCATTTGATTGTGACTATTGACACTGAAGAAAAATAGAAATCTTTTCAACCTTCATTTTATCTCACATAACATTCTAAAGAAAAATTGGTTCAATTTTATATTGAACCCTATTCTACAATTGACCCCATTTTTGTCTCCACTAAATGCATCCTTGTGCAAGATCTACACACAAATTGAATCAAGAGCACCAATAGCACCCCAAGGTAAGGTCCTAAATTGTGTTGAAAATTGCCAAATACCTACACATTTTAGGTAGGCACACTCTTGCTAAGTAATACAACAATCTTGTCAAGCACAACAAGTGGGCAAGGAGGTTGGATAACATAAATACATGAGTTGCATTTAGCCCAATATTGCATGTGGATGTTGCACCATGCGCTTGGGTTGTTGCAGGGTTGGGAATTGTAAATCTTTGCAATCATAATTGCTATGTAATTATCAAAGACCATAAATTATGCCACAATTGACACCTATAATCATATAAAAAACTGCACAATTTTTTTTTGATTGTACAACTTGATGAAATGTCTTACCCTTTGAGAGGTTGCACCTTGTTCTTGCTCAGGAGTAGACAAAATTGTTATATCCTGCACATCCATTGTATGGCATTTGCATATGATTGCATTAAGATACCAAGACCTTCAGCTTTGAATTATGCATCAAAGTTCATAATTTGGTCAAATAATCTTTGCCTTCGTAGATGTCACAACATGTTTTCACAACATAATGGTGGTAACATTGTTCAGGGTACCCAAGAAACCCGACGGACTTATTGCCATTGTTGCTCCCATATCACATGTATCGCCTTGATTGGGAGTGTTTGAACTTTGAACATGGAATCACTTTCGCCATAAGCCCAGAACCCTTCACCCCCTCATCCACATGCATACCAATGTGTTTTGTTACAAGGTTTAGAATTTTTAAATGCTGAAACTCATGTGCTGGGTCCAGTTCCTTGGTGATAGGTTCCTAGCCTGGTTCCCCTTACTTGGCATCTTGGCAGGTCCTGTTCTTCCTAGGTTCCAGTTTGGATACTTGGAACTGGCAGTTCTCACCCACCCAACACTGGTATTTAGCTTCTTTCATAATTGTCAAGGTTTAGGATAAACTTCGCATTGGGTAAAAAGCCTGCAAGTGCGGGACACTCCCAGAATGCAGGATTTGGTTACAGGATTCAGCCTGCTAACAGGATCCCTTGAAAATGCACATGCAAACTCCACTCTTATTAATACAATTCCTTATCTGTTTGCACATAACCAACTAATCCCAATTTTATAGCCCCTTATCCATATTCTGCTAGTAATCAAGCAATGAACAAGGTTGACAGATTCCAACCTAAACTTGGAAGTGGTTAATAGAACAACAACTCATTTGCTTTTTAGCTGAAATTGGACAATGAGAGCTACAATTTTGGTTAGGCTACCTCCCTATGGAAGAGAGAGGCTGGTGCAAATTAACCCAAAGTTGTAGGAGACTGTGTGTATCTATCTATCTATCTATCTCTTTGACCCAATTGGAACAGAATGGCTCAGATTACTGAGGCCCAAACAACTCCGAAACAAACACCAGCTTCACTCATGTGCACCAAGCAAATTAGAAAAAAGACTTAGCAACAAATTATGCTATCCAATGTAATCTGTCGGACACTGATCTAGCTCTTCCATGTATGTGATAAGCCCATAATCTATTAGCCAGTAATTGGTGCCTCTAAATGTGCAAAAATGGCTTTCTTGAGCCTTGTAGAAATCCTCTCCACACCAAAAGCAGGAAAATGTCACAACTGACACACATAATGTGCTGGTGCAAGCAAAGAGTTAAAGTATACACCAGATTCATAGCAGATTCATTTGCATAGGAAAGCCAAGTGCATGATGCAGATTTCAAAGGCAACCTTTTTTTGGGTTTTTTTTGGAGGCATGCCCAACTACCCAGCCATCAAACCACAATAATCATGCCAACCTATTACAAACATGTCAAGAGCTTATTTGCATGGTGATCAAACCTCAAGCTTCTTCTTCCATTGGCCATGGCTCCAAACCAGTGTTGTGTGGTTAAATTAACCGATTTAAAAAATTAACTGACGGTTTTGGTTCTTCACCAATTTTCAGAATCAAAGAACCACCAGTTCTGGTTTTTTGAGAAAAAATGAGATAGAGAACCACCAGTTACGGGTATTTCAGCAACATCAAAGAACCGTCAGTTTTCATGAAAGAACCAGCAGTTAGAAAGGTGGGTTCTTGAATTTTTCAAATTTTTTGAGAACTGACGTTCTATACTAAAACCAGTTAAATTTTTTTTCACTCCTGCCCGGGTAAGTGGGTATGTATGCAGGTTGATAGCTGGCTGGTATCTGTAGCTGATTCTAATACCCGCGCAACACTGCTCCAAACCCTTCATGTGAACTTACCTAATGTTTGGCAAAAAATGGTATTTGTGCATGATCTATACTTATTGGGCTCCTCTCAAGCTCGAAAGAGCTGTTAAGGAAAAAAAAGACCCAGAAAATCCAAAAATGTTGAGTCTTTTTTCTGTTTTGCTTGTGGAAACATACCTTAGTACCTTGGCCAATTCCACACTAATTATATTATTTTGAGAAATGTTGAAATTTTCAAAAATTATTTCTTCCAAATCAAAAAATATTGTGAATGAAGGATAATAGTGAATATTTAAGAATATTCCATTTGTTGAAATGAAAATTTCAAAATTAATTAATTATTTGTCGGACATGAGTTGAAATGGCCCAAGGTACTACAGTAAATGTGTGTGGGCAGTCTTTTTTGGGAGCAGAAAGCTGGGCAGGAAAGGATTAAGTTTCAGGAATCGGGCAAATAAAAAAAATGTTTTAAAAAAGAAATTGTGCAGCTTGAAGAAAATTTTGGCAGACTGCCCAATGTGGAGTTGGTGACACAGCAATCTTGGGGGTGGCAATATTGCAACATCGACATGGTGAATAGTGATGTGGATGTGGAGGGGGAGGGTTTTTTTAAAAAATTCTTTGTTCCCAAAATGTTCCCTTCAAGTTTCCAATGGGTTCCAAAGATGTTCCCTAAGTTCCCAATGTGTTACCCAAGGGTGTTCCCAATAGCACCTCGCTTTAATCCCATATGTTTTGCCCAAAGTCCTCCCCTTCTCACCTGTATTCCATGGGCTGTATTCCATGGGGACGGGGACACAAATGGACAGAATCCATTGCAAAAGGAAGTCCAAAGTTTCACAATGGTTAAAAATGAAAATCTAAGCTCTCAGCCAAGTGCTAAGGCTAGGCCAAACTGGTCTACTTTTCACCTTAATGTAGTGTTAGGTCTACCCTATGCAAATTTAAGGTAGTAGTAGTGTGGCCTTTGCCCTTGGCCCAAGTGTTACCACGTCCTCAACTGATTTTTCATTCCAAAACCTGGTTTTCTGGAATTTATTTGAATTTTCAGCGGCAGATATCACTTTCAAATCAATATCTCCCACATTCTGAATCCAAATCTTACCAAATAAATTTCACTAAATCCTGCTCCTCAAAATCTTTCCAACAGCACCAAAGGCACATTCCAATTCCTCCAAAAATTTCAGCTACGAATTAATTTAATTTAATTTAATTTTCAGTGAAGAAATCATTCAATATTCAAGAACTTTTGCACCACAAGTCCAAACGTCATGGAACCAAGCCCATGCACCCTCCTTGTCAAGACCTTTCCAAAGACACAAAGAACACGATCTGAAGCATCCCAGTTTGGTGGATCTCAAGGTGTATGTCACACTGTGGCCTTGCCATTTGCATAAAAAAGCATATTAATGCAAAAGAAGAATTATGGAAACTCAAATATGTCAGCATGCAAAAATATAATCTTCAAAAAATCCTCCAAAAGAAACCAAAATCCTTCAAGATACAACTCTATAACTAAAACTAATCCAAGTTTCAACACAAGCCAAAATATCATCTTTCAAAAATCCTCATTTAAAAATAGACCTTATTACCTAGGGGTCAAAATGACTTAATCTACTATACTCTATAATGAATCTAAACACAAAGGCCAAGAAACTAGCTTCCTTCATAGATAGATTTTTGCATAGTAAAAAGTAGTGGCCTATTCCCTTCATTACCTCTCCTTCCTATCTTCCTGCACCATCTGGTAAAGGAGGAACAGCCTGCAAGGTACTCTAAGGTACAAGTCTTTGGGAACCCAAAAACCAGAATCCAAGGGAAATTTAAGAAAGGTGACACAAGTGGGGAATAAAGGCATGTGAACTAAAAAAACAAATGAAGGATGGATGGTAAGTGGTCAGGAGATAGCTTTCTCTTGGGTCCCAGCTCCCTAGTTAAACCATAGTGGTTAGTTCAGTTGCTTTTTTAACTACCTACCTCCTAACAACTCACAACCAGGTTGTTAGTAGGTAGGTAGTAAAAACAGCCATTACCTATGTATAGGTCATCTACTTACTTATTAGTTATCTATTTTCCTACCTATCTACCTATATATGAGACCTGTTTTCTACAGAATTGGTTACCAAGGTGAAACCAAATATTAATTCAGGTGAGGTTCATTCAGAACCGTGTATTAACGGGCATCCAGCGGATGGTGCACTGGTGGGTGCTGGTTCATTGTGGCCCAATCCAGAAAGGAAAGGAAGGAATACAAAGACCAATGTCCAAAGCCGAGACAATGCCCAAAAAGGAAAGGAAGGAAAAAACACTAGCCCAAATACAAACCCCAAGCCTAACTCCTAAACCTCTCATCAGTAGCATGAAGCAAATCAGACAAAGAGAGGGGAGGGAAAGAGGGTCAAGTTTGAAAGAGGCCTTGCTGGTGAGGATGGCCCACCTCAATATGCTCATAAGATCAACAAAGGAGCGTCTCCAATTCTCTAAGTTGACCATGCCATATTAGGACATTAGTGTAGAAAATTGTCCACTTGCTAGTGCAAGTGACCAAATATCTCCTCATCAAGAGGTAAGGACAGATCCCTCGAGTGTCAATCATAATAAATCTCATCCTTTACTTGGGTCACAACTGTTATGCCAACTTTTTTTAGAGGGGGTAATTTTCAAGACAATGGGATGAACGGGATGAATGGGATGAATGGAATTTTCAATTGCATGAATGGAATCAACAATGACAACATCAGCCAAAGTGCAAGCCCCATCTATGGATAACACAATGTCAATTATCACAAAGGTTGAAATGAGAACAAAGGTGTCCAAAACACATGAGTATATTCATCAAAAACTAGACATCTCTAACAATGGAAGTAAAGGCATTTTGAGCAACATCATAAGAAATAATATGTTCCCCTTCATGGGAACACTACAAAAGGTGTATCCCCATCATGTGTATGTGTTGGCCATAGATGCAATCGGTTAAATCTAGAGCCACTAGGTGAGGAAAACCCAACCCGGTGTGTAAAGCTATGGAAATTATGTTAAAGGACATACCAAATTATGGGACAATTGGGTGTGCAAAAAGCCATGCCCGTGAACTTGGGCATGTGCATAATTTCAAGCAAACGTATGAGGTTAATTAGCCATGCCTAAAATGATCTTAAAAAGTTATGTTCATGCAATCTTTGTGATATGCTCTCCTAAAAGTGATATGCTTCTCTATCCAAAAAAAATTTATCTAAAAAGGGAAGGATATGGAATAATTCGAATCAATATGGAATTATTGTCTCATGCTCATTCCATTTTTGTTCCATGGTTAGTAGTAATAGTAGTAATTCAAATTGTTTATGTAGCTTTTACTTCTTTTAGTCAATGTAATTTAAAAAGAAGAATTGCTTATTCATTGGTATCACAAAAAAATTAAAAGAAGGGAAAAAAGGAATTGAAGAGAGCCACCACCAAATATTTGATCACAACTTTTGACCATTTTAACAATCAAAGTGGTCAATTTGCGCCCAAAACCCAACCAAGATGTTGTTTCACAAATAACAACTTCCTGACAAAGTAAGAAAACTATGACTAACATAGAGTTTTGGCCTTCTTCTCATAGCCATCAACTCTACCCTCAAATCCTTACCGTATAATTAAATTCTTGCCTACAAATTTTCAAAGAACCCTATAGCCAAGCTTGGTATTACATCAACACTGGAGCATTGATGGGAAGATACAAAAATATAAATTTATTTTGTTTTCAGTCCTTTCTGTGCAAAGTGCAATTTCTTAAAAGGGATGCAAGCTTGGGCTACATAGGGAAAAAGGTTTTGTGTGCCATTTTCAAGTGTGTTTAAAATGAAAACATCTTCAAACTACAGGTTGATATAACCTCAATAAGAGAGGGTGATTCTTACAAGAATGAAAAAGCAATGATTAGGGCCACAAAAACCCACATCCTTAAATAACCATAAAGGCAATGGCTTAAACTAAAATGAACCTTATACCCTTTTTAGAAATGGGGAGTGAGGCTTGTCGATGAACCAAAGCACTTTTTAAACATTCTAACAAATACGGACTTAAAAGAAAATTGAATCAAAATATGAAAGCTCAAGTTAGACACCTTAAACCGGAAGAAAGTCCACAACAAATAAGACCTTTGGGAAAAACATTGAAAAAGGATCCCTTAGGCCATTTAGATGTCCCTTAACCTTGGGAATGTTTTTGTATGCCACACATTTTTGTCCAAAACCTTCTAGAAAAAGGAAAAAATAAAGATAGGTGAACTAAAGTGCATTCTTAAAATTCTTATACCATTTTCAAGGGCATAAAATTCAATTGAAAGGGAAAATTTGGAAGGTAGGCCGAAAGGGGACCAAGTTACACATTTACAATGTTGCAATATTAGCCCCACCAATGCCAATTAGGATGCAAATTGTTTAGAAGCATGAAGAACCATTGAAAGAAAAGTAATGATGTGAATGTCATTGGATATGGAAGGAAACAAATAAGAAAGGAAAAAATTATGTTAAGCTATGGAAAATTTGGAAGTGAATTAAAATAAAAAAGGCTTTCCTGCAACATCATTTTCATATTTGCCAATGGAAGAATGGATAATTGCAAGGTCTCTTAAAGGGGAATGATGAATAAAAAATAGGGGTACCATGTGACATAAAAGGTTCAAACAAATGGGAAGAATTGGGCCATTTGGCCATTCACCACTCATAGTTCTTAAAAGATGATTCGATGGAATACTCTGTTGAAATTTACAATGTTTACCTGCAACACTATCCACTTGGGATGCACCTTTAAAGTTGTTTGAATATTGTGCACCACAACTTCATAATTCTTTTCATTATAATGTTGAACAAATGAAAGGATAAATGAGCTTAAAATGTTTTGTGAAATTGAAAGCACAAAGTTTTGTTTATTAATTGATATAAAAACTCACCCATAACATTGGGCCAAATGTCTTTAAAATGTTTGGCCAAGGTTAGGAATCGAACAACTCCCAACACTTGAGCCATGCTTTCGAGAATAACCTTATTGTTACGAAAAAAACACCAAAAACAACTTGAAAAGTTATTAATTGAGTCTTCAAAGTCAAATGGATTTCAAAGGTTCTCAAATATCATGCCAAATGGTCCATTTATTAAAAGATGGGACATAAAAATGAATGCATGCCTAAAAAAATCAAAGGAGAATTCCAAATTTGTGTTTGCTTGAAACTCCATTAAATAATCTTGTTTGTCAATGATGAATACGATGCGTGGAGGGTTGTTTCAATTGATGTAGGGGTTGAGGCCATGGGAGTAAAGGCTCTAGCAATTTGAACATACTTTTCAATGTGCCCCAATGGGCCCATTTTGAGGTAGTGACATAGCAAAGGCATGGGCACAAAATAAATGTTCCACCTAAATATTATCATAATCAGTTTAAAAAATGTTACAAACATGCCTTAGTTTTTTTATGCTTAGCAACTCCCCTTCAAGAAAGGAGAAGAAGACATCATTGAAGGAAAATAAGGAACAAATGCCAAACATTGACATTAAAAAGGTTTCAAGCTAGGTATCTAAGGGAAAATCAAAAGCAATCTACACTTCATTCCTCAAAGCTATTGGGATATGTGAATATAAGTGCAATTGAAGGAGCCCCATATGGAATGTCCCCAAGGGGGTTTAAACTAACTATCCAAGCCCATGCTAATAAGGGAGGGCAAGGGACTTGAAGGGGAGTTAAAGGCATCTTTTCACCATTTGAAATTAAAGTTTAAAGGTTCAATAATGTTTTTGGTGACGAAACAAGCCTAGATGTGTAAAAAGGTCCTACATGTGGAACATGGGACATCACATTAATAAATGTTTAAATTGAAACTTCTAGGAATAATTGAAGGATTAACTTGAACACAAGTTCAGCGAAAATGCCACACAATGATACAAAGGGGAAATCACAAGAACATAGACCAAAACTATGAGGACCAATTCTTATCCAACCCCAACCTTCTATTCTCTCCTTGAGCATATGCCTTACTTAAGCTTTGTATTGATGTTTACTACTTAGAAGAAGGTTAATATTGATTACGTATTGTGATCAAAAATGGCAATTTGGTATAACATTTAGCATCCCTTGGTTTAATATGTCCACTAAAAGGCTTCGCTCAAGAATGTGAAGGTATTGATGTAAGTGTTGGTTCACTTTAGCCTTACACAAATTATAATTATTTATAAAATGATTTAACCCAAGTTAGTTACAAACAAAATATGAAGATTAAAAAAAATTATGGACCATTTTATTTCCTAGCTACATATTGAAACATGATGTGGGGCCCATGTGAACCAACACCCATTAGCACACCAATTGGGATGAGGTCGTTATGGTTGTTTTTGGATGAATTGCAACCACGACCCCACAACACCCCAACCTAGTGAGTTCCTAAATGTTCCCCCTCCTACCTACTTCCCCTCTTTTTTGTTTGTTTCCACTATCATCACTACCTCTATCTTTTGTTCTATTTTCTTTCTTACCATTACCATTGTTGTGGAGCTTCAAGCTTGAGGAGGAAAAACATGCACAAGAGTCACATTGAGAGTTGTGGAATAAAATAGGAAAAAACACCTTGGAGCTTCAAGTGAATGGAACAAGTTAGGTTCTTTTCTTGTTTTTTCTTCTCTATTCTTATTCCTTCCCTTTTCCCTCTTTTCCTTCCTCATTTCCTTGCCCCCTCCCTCCTCTCCTTCATTCTCTCTATTCCTTGTGTTCATTTTTGTTATTATACTATTAATGTTTTTGGTTGTTTTTTTAGTGTGTTTCTATTATTGTCACATTTGGTGGGCTCCATGGCAAAATTCCATGACACATGACAAAGTTCTACAATGAAATTCCACAATTGAACTTGCAATACCTACATGTGGATGACAAATGTGCATTGTTTATTTGGATCAATTTTGTAATACATGCATCCACTTCCATTTTTGCATTCAAATGTCATATACTAAATTTAATGAAAGGAATGAAAAAAAGAGAAAAAAAACACACACAAAAAGAATGGAAACAACAACAAGAAAAGAGAAAAAAAAGAAAAAAAAAATTAACTTACAAATTAATAAATTTTTTTAAAAAATGAGTTAACAATGAAAATATTGCATTGCTTTAAACATTTTTTGACTGTTGATTTAAGTTTTTAGTATTACATGAAGATAGTATATTTTATTACCCACCTTTCATTTAAGCTTGTATGGTATTACATTTTGATATGCACCCTACTTAAATGGTGATCAATAAATTTGTAATATACCCCAAATGTAAGTATTGCAATAGAGCTTTGTGTAATACTTGCATTCAAGGTGCACATTACATTATCATTGGATCTTTAAAGGAAAGGTTTATTTAAGTGGAGGATCCCCAGATTTTTGGGATACCTGCACATGACAATGACAACATTTGGTCTTTTCACATTGATAGGTTTATTAAGTTTTGATGGTAATACATAGGTAGATGGGCCCGTATAAGTAGGGCAATGTAAGTGGGTAGAAGGCCTAGGTAGGTTGTTTCAAGTAGGTTGGTAGTTATTAGGTACATAGGGAGGTAGTTGATAGATAGGTAGGTAGTAAATATTAGGTTGGTAGTCAACATGTAGTTAGTAGTAGGTAGGTAGCCAAGTAGGTTAGTATGAAGAAGGGGAAGACATGTATCAATTATATTAAAAAAAGAGAAGTGTAGCTAGGTAGAAAATTTGAATAGACTAAAGGTGCATTCACACTTGGCGTTAGGTACTCTAGTGTTGAGTTCCTTAACACCATGCTAGTCATTTGGGACTTACACCTACTTACCATGAGCATTTTATGTTAAGTTAACATTCACTTAACATTTAGCTATCACCCATTTAACATTGGGTGCCACCTAGGATGCCACCTAGATTTCATTTAACACCAACTCAACATTAAGTGTGAATGCACCATAACTCAGTTAACGAGGGGTATTTAGATGGGGGCATGTATAGCCTGAAAAAAATGGCCCCATCCCATGTGAATAGAACATTCAATTGATGTGCTGGTGGGTGTTGGTTCATGTTCACCAAAAGTTAGACATTAGTTGGGGAACGCATTGGGAACTTGGGGAACATATTGAGAACCTGATGGGAACCCATTGAAAACTTAAAGGGAACATAGTGGGAACACATTGAGAACCATGAGAAAATAAATCCTTTCTGCCCTTAGGGAAGGCTCTCTAAGGGAAGATTCTGAGGCAAATGATTTGGTGTCACTTTTGTTTCAAAGATTTTATTATACTTAATTTTTTGGTATCTTATTTTCTTTCTTTCTTCTGCAATTTTTTTGGTCTAGTTGCAATTTTATGTTTTTGTTACATAATATAAGTTATTATATACCGCAAATAATAAAATTTCAAGAATGATTTTGAATAAATAAATGCAAATAGCATAGCGTGGCCCTCATTTTTATTTTTTTACTCCTTTCTTTAATATTGTGGTAGTGAAGCTTCCACCTACATGTTTCCAATAAACTCGGTGGTCATGTACTTGACAAATGACAATTGGCTTCATTCAATTTTGAGATTGGGTGCATGGTTCCTCGAGAAGAAGAAACCATGGCACCACATTCGGCTTCAACTTGCCACCAAAAGTTGAATCCCATTTTGGGTTGCTATTAGATACTAAGGAACAATCACCAAACCTAGTAGCCAATGGAGATGATGTAATCCAAGGGTGGCTTAAAACCTTGCAATCATGTCCCACCAAGTGGAAAGAATGACAAAATCTCATTCTAGTCCAAAATGTGTGGTGACACAAGAGAGAGAGAGATTTGTGTGTGTGTGTGTGTTTGTTTTTGTGTGTATGTATTTAGCACAAGATATTTTTTTTCGAGTAACGATTATGTGCGTGTGTGTGTCGTGTGTATTTTAGATCTTTTGTTTCAATCATGCGTGCAGTGGGAGCCACAAGTACAACCAACAAAGACGCTAAGATCTTGTGGGAAGGGTTTAAACTTTATAATATGATTTTTTTTTGGTTTAGGGCCAATCAAAGAGGCCCGTCAAAATGATTTTTTAAAAAGTTGCTAAGATCTTTATCTCCCTTAGGAAGCTCCCTATGTTGAGTTGACACAAGATTTTTGCTTTGGGGGAGGGGGAGAAGAAGAAGAAGAAGAAGAAAAGAAAACAAGGGGTGTGTCACACTGTAGCCTTGCCATTTACATTAAAATATATCCTAAGGCAAAAGAAGAATTTTTTGAAAACTCTAATATTTCACCATGCAAAAATATAATCTTCAAAAAATCCTCTAAAAGAAACCAAAATCCTTCAAAATATTATAACTCTGTAACTAATCTCAAGTTTCAACACAAGCCAAAATATCATTTTTCAAAAATCCTCATATAAAAATAGACCTATTATTATTATTATTACCTAGGGGCCAAAATCCCTTAAGCTACTATACTCTATAATGAATCTAAACACAATATCCTTGCCTTGGTAGGCAAGGCCAATAAAGCTGGATTGATCACTGATATTATATGGACGGTGGATTCTTCCAGATTGGTAATTCCTGTAAGAGTTTATTAAGGCAATTTGTATGTGAATTATATAATTGTAGAATTGGCTCCGACACAACATGTCCATAGCCAAGAGCATTACGGGCTGGCAGATTTATTGTCATAATTGGGCTGCCGATTATCATCCACAACGGTCACAATAATAGAACTAACCTCACATTTGCAGCATAAGCTCACTTTGAGAAAACATATAAAGATTGACTTAATAAACCCTAAAACTTGATTATGCATTTGGAATGGGTGCACCATGTGCATAATGTGTAGGATCTTTGCCAGTTCCGTAGTGCGTAACCTCTCACCTTCTACTACCTAGGATCTCATCTTGCTTTGTGTGTGTGTGTATGTGGGGGTACAATATGGAGCAAAATAAGTATTAAATATCTTGTGGAAGATGGAAGATTCTTTTATCTCCACCCATGAGGAACCCAGGCCATGATCAAGTACAAAGAAATGGTACCATTGCTTTTATGTAGCAAAAAAATCACCACTTTTGTGAAATCAAATATTTAAAAAATTAAAAAAATACCGAATTGTACAACCACTCCCATTTCTTTTGTCTTTTATATACGTAGGAAGAGGAGATGAGTTTGCTGAAACCCTAAAAAAAGAGAATGGACCCCCAAAGCCCATCCATTATAATCTCAGAGAGCCCTAGGCTTCTTAGGAGTTAAAACACTGCACTTGGAGTGACTCCAAACCCTATAATTACTGAGACATAGACCATCTCTAAAGAACTTATTTGGATGTCTAATTTTATGGCGCACTATTGATCTGGATTCTGAACAATGGTGTAAATTGCTTCACATCAATACCATGAGATTTTAGAGGTTTATAATATTTTTTTTGCTTTGGGGAATGCATGATCATCATGAATGATAATTCATTTTGGTTTGGTTTGGTTTTGTTTTTTGTTGTTTCCTTTCCCTTGCATTCGTTACATTAGGTCACGTTGGGTTCCTTTGGGAATTCGTTTTGGGTTTCTTGTGTTCTTGTTGGGCCATGTGATGAGTTAGTTTGGTGGCCCCACAAAGTGGTGGACTCCAGTGCAAAGAGCAGATATCTATTGGGTTGGTATCGAAGCCACATGCATGCACATGGCTCATGTGGCTCTGGAAGTAGCAGGGAGTTTTTTTTTCGGGGTTGTTTTTTTGCATTGTGTTTGTTGGTTGGTTGGTTTGTGGTCTCACTTTTCTAACCTTGCCTCCTCCTCCTCATCTCCAGACCATTTGAAAAAAAGAGTCCTCAGAATGGGGATCCTTGATATTCTCCCTCTAAAGGGGATTTGTTCGGAAATGTGTGTTTGAAAATATGGACTTGGTAATATTCTTTGCAATGGATACATAAAACAATTGTTGCAACATTCTCAAATAGGTATGTAATTGCTTAAAATCTCAAATCTGAAAAAAAATTAAAAAATACACACACACACACACACACAACCCATTAATCAAATAAATCTTTAAAATTTTCAAAATTAAAAATAAAATACTTATATTTTAGTATACTAGGATATTTTGTTGATAACATGATCTCTTCATCTCCTTCCACAAAGAGCAAATATCTGAGGCCCACCCAAGCCATTGTGGAGCTTGGAAGATACCCAAAAGTGGCTGGTAGGTCAGGAACAAACTCACAACCACCTCAAGCATGGCTCCCATTTCTTGCAAAGTAAAAGCTTTAGGTCCCATGGATGTGATCCTGGACACTCATCTGTTGGGTCCAATTTCATTCAAATGAGAGCTAGGAACTTGAGTGGGTATTTTTCATATTCAAGCAATTGGACCTTGAATTTAGGTTTATGCTTACCTTGAAAATTTTGCTACATATTGAAATTAAAATTGAATTTTCAAGGTAGCAAAATTTCCATTAAAACAACAATTCAAAGACACAATTCAAAGGTACTAGTTGTAGGTAGGTTCCTTTTTTTCAATTTTGTCATATCAGAAAATTTGGTGGTTTTTTCCCAAAAAATTTGCACAAAATAGTTAAATATACACTAGAAAATCCCAATTTTTTTCCCTTAAAAAAAAATCATTGGGACTTGTAGGATAAGTAAAATTCCCTAAGGCCAATGGAAGCATTTTGGGGGAAAAGAAAGAATAGAATAGAAAATTCTCGGCTATGAAAAGGTTTTGGGGATAAAGAAAAAAACAGAAATTCCCGAGGCCATGAACACGTTTAGGGGGGAAATTGTTTTTAGAAAAAACTAAAAAATCCCAAGGCAGGCCGCCCGGTTGCATGAATAGTTTGTAGGGAAAAAGAAAAAGGAAAACAGAAATTCCCAATTAAGGCCGGCCATGAACGACGGGTTTTGGGGAACAACAGAAAAGAAAGAAATCCCGGGGACCATGAACGGGGTTTTGGGGAAAGAAACAAAAAGAAAGGAAAAGAAAATTCTCGGCGAATCTCTGATGACTAACGAAGTCTGTTAACTAACTGACTGGCGAGAAACTCATTAAATTAAGTTAGTTAACTTACTTACGTTAAACGAGCACTTAACTAACTAACTTAACTGGAGTGTGCACTGTTTGCGTGGTGGGTCTCGTCTGGTCTCGTCCTCCGCTTGCTTCCGTCTTTCTTCATCTTCGTCGCTGCTTTTTCCGGAACGTTTTGCTGTCGTCGCGGATTTTGTGGCGCAGAGCGCTATCTCTTCGCGATCTTTCCGTGCGGAGACGCGCTCAGCATCCTCATCAGCCTGCCTTCTGGTGAGCCTTTTTTTCTTGCTGGATTTGGATCTGTTTTGAGTTTAATACGTTTTGTGGTCTCATGAGGAATTTGCTTTCTTTCGGGATTTGATTTGGCTTTGAAGAAGCTTGTAGGTATCATCTGCCTGTTTCCTCATGCATTGTGCTCTTGGTTTGTGTCTGAATATTCTTCTGCCGCCCAGACTTTGTCGTCGTCGGATGCTGCACAATTTTGCAAGCAGCAAGCGTCTTTCTTGTGATCTGTTGTGATCTGTGGCGGGGTACGGAAGTGGATGTAATTCCTCCAGCATTCTATTTGTCACGGACATTGCTCTTCGTATCTGTGTTTTCCCCGACTCTTTTGCTTTCTTCTCGTGTTCAAGAAGTTGCCTGTGTGTTTCATTGCCACGCGGTTCGTTTTTCCTGAGGACTACCAGCTGCCCGGCGCTCCTGGTTGCTCACAATCTCTGGGAGCCGACCGACAAGAGGAAGCTGCAGTCGTTCTAGAAGCAATAGAAACATCCACATGTTCTTGCAAACTTCATTTGTCACCGAACTCTATTGCGTGTGTTTCTTGTTATGTCTTCTCCGATAGGTTATGGATCGGGATCGGTTTTGAGGCTTTAGAATTGCATCGAGTTCCTGCGGTGATTTGTACGAAGTACGCTATAGCGATAGCTGTTCCACGGTTGTCCCCCCGAGCGCCGTGGAGCTCTATTACGCTTGTCTTGTACGGGAATCTCTGGAGAAATATTGCTCAATGTTCCTGCTTTGGACATACGCTCATGTTCTGCAATAGATGACGTTCCAAGCTGCACAGTGGACATCAGGCGACATTCTTTCTTCTGGAGGAGGCGATGATATTATAAGGAGCAATTCAACGGCGCTGGAGGAGGCTCGCTAGTTGTTCATCTACCGTTCTGCGCGAGACTGAACAGGGCGGCTCTTGCATCGAGGCGCGAGGATAGATATGTTCCGACCGGGGATCAGGGCGGGCTATGGTGTGAGGTTGAGGTCGGGGCTCGTCACGCACAATAACAGCGCTGCGGAGGTCTGCAGCGTGCAGATCAAAGGGATGGAAGGAACGCCGCACCGGCAACACCGGCCCTTGAGCCTCGAACGAGCCTCTCAGCTCATGGACATGTCCATCACGGTGAAAGACCCGCCGCAGAGTGTGGTGTCTGGCGCTCCTCGCAAGCAGTGTGCCTCAATGTTAGCTTCCATGGCCTCGCTTTGTCCATCTAGCGGCCTGAAAGCAGCAAAGAGCAGCATATCCGTCACGAGGTCCGCGAGCCTGGAGCGGGAGCCGGGGCTATCATCTGCTGCCAAGTCCGGCGGATCCGCGAGGCAGAAGTTGACGATATCGGAGGGTGACTCTTCTGTCAAGCTGGTCTGCGGCGCTAAGGAGCTGCTGTTGGTGAGAAGCTCCTCAGGCGTTTCCATGGTGACAAGCGAAACGGACTTCAAAGAGAAAGAGGAAGAGAAACTAGCTATGAATACAGAAGACGATAACCTAGAAGAGAGTGGAGATGACAACGGATGGAGCGAGTCCGAGGCTTCTGCCACGGAAGAAGACTCTGAGACCAGTAGCCATCCGGTAAGAAAGATTACTGACCTCTTTACCCATTCTCCATGCAAATCTTGTTCTACCAGTACTGATTGATAAGGATCACTGGACCTGTTCCAAGTCCTTGAAGGGAGTCCAGATCTTTGAGATCATAGCAAGTCTTACACAATATCTATCACCTCACAGGCAGGTGTGTTTCCATCCTGCTGGTTGCTGACAAACTAGGTTTTTGCAACATTGACACAGCCCACTTTTTGTGTGCAACCCAGAATTTGCAGTTTTTGGGACCCCCATTTCTCTCTGTGACCCTAGGAAAGTGGGCTATGTCAATTCTGCAAAAATCCATGTCTCCAAATAGTACTTGTGGTTGCAAATAGTTCCAGGAGCTCTCTGTTCTTCTGTGGAATTGCAATGCTAGTGTCAGCTCAAACTTCCCACATTCCATCTTTGCTACTTCCCTACATGGTGAGCATGCTTTTACTTGGGATTATGTCAGCAGAAGAAGAGGTTTTAGGCATTAGTCATGTGGGCATCTCCAAAAGAAAATGATAGATCAACAGTGTCAACAAGATGGTGATTGAATTGTCTTCACTACACTATGGAACCGAATTGCCAATTTTGAAGGAAAAATTCCAGATTTTCAGATTGTTGGCTCCTGCACATATGTAGATGAATGTAACTTTCTGATGGAACCCCAGAGTTCTTCCTTCCCAACACCATTTGTCAGCAAACTGGATGACGACTGTTCTATGGTGGTTAACAACAGGACCTCATTGGTACCAGGTCTCATGAAGCAAGACTGCTCAACCTTCAAGGGATGCCCACTTTGGTTCTGCATCATGGCAGCCTGAAATCATGAGTTAGGCCTGAAAAATTTCAGGCTATCACAGCTATTGACAGTTGACCACTTCATCCCCTGACATGCTTGTGGACAGACCAATTGACTCATGCTGCACAGAAATCACTTTGAGAGCTGATGTAATAATATACACCCAGGATGTATGTTCTTGATCTGGTTGTGTTAATGGCTTTGTATATTTCAGATGGCAAAGGAGCATGAATCTGTAGCAACAACATGGACTGATGACAAGCACAGCTCATATTTGAATTCAATTGAGGCTACATTTGTGAGAAATTTGTACAAGCAGGGGTTTCATGCCATGGATGTGAATGGAGAATCAGGTCCTGCTGATGACTATGAACATGATTGTGTGGAGTCTCGACCAAGAGGCCTCCATGGGTGCTGCACATCAGATCCTAGTGAGGTAGTCTGTCTTTTTCCTTTTAAGTGTGTCTGCTAAGGCTGCAAGATGGTTTTTGAATAAGACATCATTTCTTGTATTTGAGTTCTCTCTAGAGACCCATCACAATTTTAAATTTACTGATTTTTTTTGTTTGACTCTTTTCAGTTCTTCGAATTGCTGCAAGGTGGTCATGAGAAAGCCTACTATCATCCTCAGAATCTGGACCCATCACTGTCTGTTCCCCCAGCTGTCCTTCATAATCCTTGGATACAGCATTTCAAGCAAAAGGTGACTAATGTGATAAGCACAGGGGTTCCTGTGGGATCCACTATGCCAGAAGTTACTCTGAACAACACGAAGGAGCTCTTGATGTCACTCACTCCAGAGGATACCAATGCAAGCAAAGGACAGAAACCAGTTGAAGAGATGGAGAAGGATAGAGTGGCTGAAGCAGATGAGGCATGTGCAGAAGATGAGGGGCTTGAGTACAAAGGGATGGATAATACAGCTGAAGATTCAGATATGAGACAAGGTTTACGAGTTTGGCAGAGTAGATTGCAAAGCCAGGGGCAGGTGTCAGCAAATGCTGTCTGCAGAAAGGACAACTCAATTTGGCTTGCAAAAAGACCTTCAGACTATGAACATGGCAATGGTAAGTCTTTCTATCCCATGTTAAAATTCTAGGGACATGTTATTATGCCACAGGCCTATCGGGAGATTTGTTGATTGGCCTGCGGCTCTGGAAAGTGAAAGAGAGGCTTGCAGTATGACAATGGTGTGCTTTCCACTTTATTGATATCTTCTTGCCTTGGCAGCGAATGCATTCCATGCCAAGAGGCATAAGTCAACCCAGCAAGACCTTGCATGGAAGGATTTGGAAATGTTGAATAAGTATGTGGCTGGTCAACAGGCTCAAAATGAGTTTGCAGCAGCTCTTGTCACTACCAAGTCTGAGCTGCCTGATCAAGCTATCATTGATCACCAGCTCAAGCCACTGAAGAGTCTCTCACAACCTACCTTGGATATATGTTCAGAACTTGAGCCTCCGAACTCAGAAGAAAATAAACCCTTGGGTCAGGTAATTGAATCCATGCTTACTCAGATATTGTTTCTTTCAGGAATGTGGTGACCAACTCACACCAGTGTCTGCTTTTCTATGCAAGGTCTGGCCAAAGGGCTAAGTGAGTGTTTTATTTAGGTTACAACAAACGAATGTAGAGAAGATTGATATGTGGTATCTGGAATCAAATAGTAATTTGAAATATTTGTTGGAAGGGAGGAAGCAAGCATGCCGGTGGTGTATTAGAAACTGAAATGGTGTGCTCATCAGTTCTATAGACTGCTGTGTTGTGATGTTCTACTCTCTTTCAGTTTGCTTATAGTCAAAGCCATGAATCTTGGACAGGTGTATTCTCTACTAGAACACATGGAGTGCAAGGGTGTCAAAGTTAAATCAGTAGCTTCAGATGGAAGCGGTCTTATGTGCTCCAATACTCTGTCCTCTTGCACAACTAGCCGGATGATTCCTCCATCTCTGTCAGAATTCCTCCCAAGTGCCATGGAAGGCCAATATGGGAAGCTGGAACTGAAAACAGAGCTTAATGGAGTAAATTACAAGACTCTACTGCTGGGAGAGAGCAATGATTATGTGCAGCTGCTGGATGAAAAGGTTGATGGCAGTGCTCTCAGGATTAGCACCTTTACTAAACAGTCCCTGACTGGGAAGCATGATCAAGGATCTGTCGGAGAAGATGGTCAAGATGTGAATTTGCAAACACAACAGTGGTTGGAAGGGGCAGAGGCTACTGAGTGCAACCCACAGGTTTCTCCATTGCCACCATTGAGAGGAAGAACTTGGACATGGGGCACACATGGGTTAAGGCGTCCTCTACATGAGCCGTTGCAACCTCTAAACTCCAAAAGATAATATTCATCTAGAGAAAACGATAGCAGATGTAGTTGGCTGAGATGCAAGTGATGGTTTAGCAGCCTGTTCTCAGTCTCTTTGTATTGATATGGAACTGTAGTAGAGGCAATGTACGTGACTGGGATGCAAGTGATGGTTTGGCACCCTATTCTCAGTCTCTTTGTATTGGTATGATGCTGTAGTAAGGCTCACTCTTGTTGTGGCTGTCAGATATTTAACTGACATTCCTCATGTCCTTTGAGAGCATAGCATCGTTGGTGGCCAATTGCCACAGTTATGGTGTAGTTCAGGGCTGAGAGCTGTATACAATTCTGGAAGCAAATTCACCTCCAGCTTGAAGACTGGGGGTAGAGCTTTGATACCCACTGAGAAGAGGTGCAGTCCAGTGCAACCTCCATTATTGCAGTTTTCAAAGTCTGCCTTTATATACTTTGGGACAAATGACAGTCCTTGTCAAACGCAGGTACCACACTTGACACTGGACATTCTTACCCTTTAAAATACCTGGTGATTTCTGATTATTCTTGCAGGTGTGAATTCCACCTAGGGGGATTCAAGCTGCCACTTGAGCCAAAGTTGATTGGTATTTGCTCAAATGAACAGTAGTAGATGTTTACAAACCTGTTTTAAAGAAACAGGCAGATCCTAAGTTTTGAATGAGAATGACCATGATGAGCCTTGAGATAATATGATTTCCATTTCTTGACATGTGGATCTGTGACATGGAGTGAAACTTTCATTTCTAGTCAGTCATGATTTTACATTCCCGTGAGAATTGCTTGTAGTCACATGGCCAGGTGGAACATTGGACAACGCAGTGGGTTCATATACTCTTCTTCATGTGCACCTAGATTTTCTTTTTGTTTGCTGTGTACTCTCATTTTACAAGTCAATGGGTGTTCATGTTTAGTGTTTTTTGCTGTTATGATTCAGACTGCGTATCTTTTAGCCTGCACACTTTCTGTCTTTAATGCTTTACAGTAATTAGGATAGGCCAGGCCCTTTGATCCCTAGCAAGCTGCTGATTGATATCATCAAGCTAACCACATGAATTGATTCAAGGTACAAGTACTTCATTTCTCTTCCTTGTTTGTGCATGGTTGCTGCTACTGCTGGACCTTCTGGTCCTGCTCTCTTGCTCTAGCAACTGAAGTCTATCCCTGGTGAGTGCACCCATGATATTGCTTGCCAAATTTGATGTCACCCTGAGTTGACAGCTCAATTTGACAAGAATGAAGCTGCTGTCTATCCCCATCTCCATATGAAAGCAGCAGGTAAGAGATTTCTCTACCTCTGGTCACAAATCATTTAACTGTTGAGAGCAGCTGGAATAATATTTGTTCTGACTGTAATTTTAGAAGTGTTACGCGCATACAGGGCATGAAGTCCTTTAGTTCTGGATCCAATCTAATATTCTTTCTGAATGTGATACTGGAAGCATTGTTGTTACTGCCCATGGAGTCCTTCAGTTCTGGATGCAACTCTATATTCACTCAACAGACATTCAAAAGCCTTGTCTTTTGTAAACATCTATCTATAAAGCTAGTTTGTTTTGTTTTATATGTCATGGTGTTAAATGTCCCAAAACCACAACTGCCCCCTGCTGTGCTCTTGATACCATTGGAAGGTCATTACCAAGTAAGAGTGCAGCAAGGTGGTTTCCCAATGTTTAGACCAACAGTGTAAGAGTTATTAAAACATTAAACTATTTTGTCAGAGATAACTCCAAAAATCTGGACTCTCCAATTCTTAGGGAAAGGAGAGTAAGCTCAGGGCAGTATTGGAAAGTCCATGATGAGTGAGATATATTTTACAGATAACTTCATAATTTTTAGACCAAGTTGTGGAGAGTATTGCATTTTGAAAAAGATATTATAACTTGGCATTCATTTAAAATTTAGAAAAGATTTTTCACAATTGGACTGTATTGTCAGGATCCTGTTCACACATTAGTAAATCACTAATATTGTAAAAACCAATTTACTGCTCCACCGATCTTTCATAAGGAAAATACTCAGAGAGAACTGAAAGTTAGCTCTTGGAATAGCTCCAACACCTTGATCTTTGGCAACTGGTAATATAAGTTCAGTTGCTCAAAGAGTGCGAACAGCATCAGAACGTATATCTTCTACTATTCTTTGATCTTTCAATATACTGGTGCACATTCTAATTGTTGGCATATAACTAATAAGTAGTGTATATGAGGTGGGGATCAAAAGATCATCTCAAAGAGATTACTGGTTCATTTCAACCACTGGACAAGATTTGAGTGTTGCTGTCACCTGAAGCCATCACAATCAGAGTAACAAACAATGAAAATGCAAGTAGAAGATTTAAACACATCGTGCATCTCACATCCCTAATAAGCCATTCTACTAGAAAATGCTTCACCGTAAGTGCAGTATAATATCTTACAGCTTTAGCAAAAGATCCTCTTGCAGTAAACTCTCTCTAAACTAATATCCTTGGGATCGGCCGGAAGATATTAGTTTATGGAGGATATTAGTTTACACAAATTATATGGGGGGGTAACAAAAATCATTCCGGAACCTGCCAGAGCAGCATGGGAAGGTCATAGAGGTTAGTAAAAGGTCATGGTTCATTGGGGAAGGTAACGGAACCTTGTGGAGCTTGTTGGAGGATCAAAGAAGCATGTAGAAGATCATATGACATGAGTGGTAAAAATCTTGGCAGAAAGTGAGGTTGTGGAAAGCTGCACTCTGGGTACTCTCAGAATACCCTCCTTCGCTCTATAAAAGGGGCTGTATGATGTATTAGTTTATAAAATGCTATGGGACCGGAAAAAAATATTGAATATCAGTTTATGGAGAATTATTAGATTAAGTATGAGGCCCGCCACGGGCCTGTGCCCGCATATTAGTTTAG
>Ga0116231_10003569_pt1 | contig 32239 bp, 18 predicted proteins | sample S1TSphgellanicum_2_FD_89695 | JGI IMG/M metagenome (GOLD analysis project Ga0116231, IMG submission 89695) | Host-associated microbial communities from peat moss isolated from Minnesota, USA - S1T2_Fd - Sphagnum magellanicum MG | ecosystem: Host-associated > Plants > Peat moss > Unclassified... | reverse complement strand
CAAAGATCTTCCTGTTGCGGCTTAGATCCCAGAAGGCATAGGAAACCACAAACGATGCTAAAACAGATGGCAGTGCCACCTTGGTAAACGATACCATCACCATTGCGACAGATCCTTGATTTTTCCTTCCCGCTCCACCCGCCCTTCTGTTTGCGCTCGATCGATCGCTCGCAACCGGAAACCACCGCGCGCGTCGAAGCTGTGGACAGATCCTCCTCCCCTATGCACAGTCAGAAAGCAGAGAAGAATTCTCTAGCTAACCTGCTTGCTTTCCGCTATCTTCTCCCCGCCCGGGAAGGGGACAAGGGTATGTGTAAGGGTAAATGAACTCCAGGGAACGGGTATGTAGTCCGGGTAGGGTATTGAGACTTTTGTCGACTACCCGCTCCGGGTCAGTGTATATCCTCAGGGTACCTAACGGTTATCTGAGATCTTTTGGGTAACATTTTCCTTTCTGGGTCTGGGTATATCATCAGGGTACCTCAGGGGTACCCTAGAGATTTTTTTTGTAAGCTTTCCTTTCTGGGTCAGGGTATGTCTTCACGGTACCTAAAGGGGGGTATTGGGATTTTCGTGAACTTTCCACTCAGGGTAAGGGTATATCATCAGGGTAAGTGTATTGAGATTTGTAAACTTTCCAGTCAGGGTAACGGTATATCATCAGGGTAAGGGTATTGAGATTTGTAAACTTTCCACTCCGGGTAGGGGGGAAACGAACATATGACTGCGCGTAACTTTCTATCCGGGGTAAATCGACCCACGTTTATCCTGTTTCACAAGACAAGCGTGAAAATTTTCACCATTTCCCTGGCACAGTAAAATAGGTAAACAGAAACTGAGCTAACTAACCCTTGTGCTTAATTAGGGAACTGTTCACTGGAACCCATGAGTCCTTAGTCCCTTACCCATGTACTCACATTTTATATGCCTGTTAACCATCTATCTACCTAGTTACAAGACCTCGGTTACTTAGGTTCCAAAACCTAGGTTACCAAGGTTACCCACCTATTATCTTACCCGACCTACTCACAAGACCTAGTTTTCTTCAGTAATCAAACCTATGTTACCAAGGTTACCCACCTATTATCTTACCGGACCTACTCACAAGACCTAGATTTCTTCAGTAATCAAACCTATGTTATTGAGGTTACCCACCTATTATCTTACCCAACCTACTCACAAGACCTAGATTTCTTCAATGAACAAACCTATGTTATCAAGGTTACCCACCTATTATCTTATTCGACCAACTCACAAGACCTAGATTTCTTCAACAATCAAACCTATGTTACCAAGGTTACCCACCTATTAGCTTACTCGACCTACTGACAAGACCTAAATTTTTTTTGGTAATCAAACCTATGTTACTGAGGTTACCCACCTATTATTTTACCCTACCTACTGACATGACCTAGATTTCTTGGGTAATCTAGTGAAGTTACTTGGCACCCAAATTTTTTACCTTCACACCTAGGCACAAAGTCTATTCCAAAGGACCTTGTATATTTGTGTGTAATTCTAATTTTAATATAGTGATCTTTTGTTTTAATGATTTTGGTGTGTGATCTATCCAAAGACAAGGTTTAAAATGGCAAAAGCTTGTGTTGCTCTATATAACATTTTCAACAAAAAAATCCAATGACCAATTTCCTCATTTTTCCACTAAAGAAGGAAAACAAGGAGTGTGTCACACTATGACCTTGCCATTTACATTAAAATGTATCTTAAGGCAAAAGAACAATTATGGAAACTCAAATATTTCACCATGCAAAAATAAAAACTTTCAAAAAAATCCTCATATAGAAATAGATCTATTACCAAAATCCCTAAGCCTACTATACTCTATAATGAACATGAACACAATATCCTTGCCTACCAAGACAAAGCCAATGAAACAAACAAGAAATAACTTTGTATGAAAAATCTACATTTTATTAGTATGAAGAGTAGAGATTTCTTTTGAGGTGAATTTTTGCAAAATTGCAATCCCAAAATTCACAAAGTAATACCCTTTCCTAAATTATTCCTTTGCCAAAAAATTTAGGCAAAAACTATTGAAAAAAGTTTGTAACAAAAAACAAAGGCATGCACAATGTGCCCAATAGGTCAATTCATCATAGACAATTACATGGATTCACTTGTCTATGATAGTCCTTTCCTTTGCACTAACACCATCAATGAAAATGTATAGAAATTCTTATAGTCAGCACAACACATCAAATGGTAAAAGGGTCTGTAAAGGTTAGATCTTTCAAATCTTTCTTTCTTAAGCTTTAACTAGCCATGTTCCATCTTTCGTACTCATCACAGAACACTGAACCACACATTAAGAACTTCCATCCCCTTAATACATCACACAAACAAGAGAGACCAACAACACCCTAATATCCTTGGCAATTCTATTCTTGTGATTTTGTCAAATCCCAAAACTCAACAATTATCTAGTGGTAAAAACAACACCAACCTTGACACTTGCAGAAAGCACACCCCACACTTCATCTTGTTACATAAGACTAGTCATGAGTTTGACAAAAGAATCCCCATCTCACAAATGCCCAAATGCATCGATTTTGGACCTTTACGAATCCCAAAATTCTTTCAGAGCTCCCAATCTAAAGGGTATTATGTCATGAAAAACCATCACCATGTCCACCCCAAACAACATATAACTGAACATTGACAAAACAAAAAAAACTAGAACGACCACTCATCAAGATCCCTATATTTTTCATCATGCCCTTGGTCATCAACCTTGAAAGCAATTACAAATGACAATTCTAATTTATTGAGACAATTGGCACAATGGAATCCACATTGCTTCAACCAAAAAAATTTGCCCCTAACTCTTGCTAACCACACTATATATCTTTTTGAAAACTCATCTTCTATTCTTTGAAAACTTGCCAAACCCCCCTAGTGCCCACTTGACAATTCCTTCCTAATCTTTGTCTTCAACTCCTTGGCTTTCCTCCATCAAAGCTTCAACGCAAACCACTCCACACCACCAAAAATGCATCCAACACAAACACAACAACAAAACAAGTATTGTCAAAAATAAAAGCCCATAATTCCCATTACCTACAAACAAACAACAAAGTAGAAAATAGACATAGAAGAAATATATTCCCATCATCTCACCATCAACCACCCAATAATCTATCATCTTTTGTTTTCTGCAGTTGGCGGCAACGTTTCATCTTTCTCAAGGTTTCATCCCATCATCATTTGTCATAGATGTAATGACTCCCTTATAATTTAGACTGAATCCCTTAGTCTTCACACTTCATGTGGAGTATGGAACACTCGTAGGTCATGCCTAGGTCTATCCCATAATTGGTCATTCTTCCCCTTGATCACACAGATTCTACCCCCTTCATCATGGTCCATAAACCTATTTCCATCTAGGTAATTGACAAATAAAAATGGTCCTTCCCAACTAGAGGCCAACGACTTCTTCTTCCTTAACTTCTTCATATTCACTAAAATGACCCCCTTTTTAAATCCCAGGAACATCTACTTATGCTTTTGAAAAACATAAGCACATTTCTGCCTTGCTTGGGTTTGACTAACATTCGCAATAACCTCCCCATGCATCTTGGCAATAAGTTTCATCTTACTAATCATTTGCTTAGCCATGACTATAGGATCATCATTTTCATTAAAAGTCTAAACCAAAGGACTAAGAAAGTTGTAGACCTTCAATCTAGGCATCTTACCGGAAATGAAAGCCTACTGGGTGTGGTTTACATGGAAGAAATCCCTGGGTATCAACCACATGCTCCCCAAGCTTGCAGCACCCTAGTTCTCCCTTATGCCAAACAAACACATGTGGGAATTGATCTAATAATTCCCATAATTGGCTAGCTTTCTCCTAGTCCAAATTAGGATTGACCTTGATTTCCCCTTTGATCTTAGCCCATCTTTCCTTTCCTTCATCAAACACCACATTAGTTTCATTAATGTTATGAAAACTTGACTCAATGTCAAATTGAAAGATGTCTGATACATCTTTTCCTTTTGTTGCTCTAAATTGTTCATTTTTATTTTTTCCATCTTGATTAACACACCATAGCCAATCTTCAAAATCATAAGAATTAGAAATTTCTCCAAACATCACCTTGTTTGCTTACTTTTCCAACAGCAAGTTCATGATTTGGTGAGGGCCTTCATTCTGTATGAATAGGTCAAGCCTATTTTCCATTAATTCTTTGACTTCATTGGATACATTTGGTAGGAACAAATCTTTTGTTCCATCATCCACCAAGTCCTCAATCTCCACATCAGAACTGTTAAATGCATTTGAGATACTTCCATCATCATATAATAGATCCTTGTTTTGTACTCCTTGTTTGACATTGGTTTCACCCAATGGTTGGTACCCCATACCCCACAAATGAAGAGTCTCATCATGATCTCTTTCGTCAATACATTTGTTTTGGTTTATCACTAGTTGTAACATATTTACCATATTCAATGGCAGAATTTGCACATTGTTCCCTGGACTTTATTTGACTTGTATCAAACCTTTTTCCATGTCCACAACAACACAAATTTTAATGAGGAAGTCCAATCCCACCAAAAAATCATAGCTATCAGTATCCACGATCATAAATGTCATGAAACATTGAACATCCCCAACTTTGACAAGCAATTCAAATATCCGGCCAAGAGCTTGGGTCACCACCCCAAACGATGTCTTGTAAGATTCAAAGCCGAACACCAAATGCATTATTCCAAGTTCACGTACTACAATGGCTAACATTATTGACATGGAAGCACCAATGTCCACCAACCCTTCTACTAAATTATTGTTAATTTCAACCAAAAGGTGCAGGGTTTTACTGCAATGGTTTTTGTTGATGTTGATGTTGTGCAGTGCATGAAATCTTTCCACCTTAATGAGATTGACTGATTTCAACCCATCATCTCGTTTCTTTCATGCTAGTTTGACCAGACTTTCCACGAATTCGAACTCACCAAGGATAACAAATATAATTTCCGTGGGAGAGAGAAAACTCTTCCCTTTGATGAAATGTGTGAATATCTTTGATCTAATAGAAGAATTTTTCCTAGCATCCACCTACTCAATTTCCTGGTCTTTAGTTGTTTTTATATTAGGTGATTCTATTAGCAAACATTTCCTTAGAATTCTAACCTTAATAAAAAATGTCATGCTTAGTGTCACAAAGCTAATTCAATTATTCCATAGTAGTTTTTTCATCATCAACTAGGAACTTCTAGATAATTAGTGGCAGTAGATGGCATTTTACCATCTTTTCCACACTTCTAGCATTTATCCTCCATGTGTCCCATATCAGCAGAGTACTCACATTTAACTCCATAATTTTCCATCTTCTTTGGCAAACCACATTTAGCACATTTAGGCTTCAAATGCCTAAATGTGCTTCATCCGTCTCTTATATGCAGACAAATGGTAGTTATGTGATCAATAGTTTTGCATATCTGACATGCGGTAGAATTGTTGACTCTTGATAGACTTATTCTAGCAATAAACGATGATCCTTTAAAGAAGTTGATGAATGATTCATTCAAAGCATTTACCTACTTCTCCAACATTGCATCATTATGCATTCCTTCTTTTTATTCTTCCTTGAGTGACTCAAATGGAGTCTCCCCCAACTCACCCAACACTCTCTCCACTTCCTTAGTAATTGATAACTTCTCCTTTACATTTGCATAGGTTCTCACCATGCATATTTTTTTGATTTTTAGGTGTAGATGTGCAAGAAATCTGCGCCTTTGCTCAACATATTTAATCTTCCTTTTGCTAAACAACTTATCCAACCGATCAAAATACAATTGGACCCATTGTTTAAATTCTTGTTTCACCCCATCTAACTTCATCCTCAAATCATCCATATCTACATCCCCAAATTTCTGTTGCATCCCAATTTTCATCTCATTTCAATCAGTAGGTGCAAGTTGAAGTTTCTTGTACTAGTCTTTAGCCTTGCCCTACAAATTTAGCTTTGCAATTTTGAAGAGCTTGATTTCATCATACCCTCACACCTCTAATGCCATCTCTAACCATTCCATCCAATCTACAACATCTTCAAATTCTTTGCCCCAAAACAACTCATCCATCCCCTTAGTGCTAGTCATCATGTAAACATAGATGAGTGATAGTACAAAGTTCCCACTTTTTAAAGCACAACTCGTCAATCAGGGTAATCCACAAAAGTCCACATGATCTTCACTTTTCAAAACCCAATTATGCATTCCAGTTTTATTTATTTCCAAGTTTTAACTTAACAACCTTAAAGTGACACCAACATGCTCCACCTTTGTTAACCTATCTCCAACTTTACATAAATTTTCCATACCCATAATGAAAAGTTTCACACCTATATTTTGCTCTACAAGCAAAGATGGAACCCAAATGTCCCCAAGATATGGGGGGGCTTTCTTGTGCTCTAGGTCTGAATGCAAAAACTCAAAGGTGGATGGTTTAGTGCATTTATCTATTGTTGCAACCTTCCCTTTGCATTGACTTCTACCTTTCATATCAATACTGGTGTGTACATCTTGCTACCACTCAGCTTTAGGTTTCCCACCAACACGTTCTACTTCTATCTCCAATGCCATGGTTTTATTATTATCAACCTTATTGTTGAACTAAATATCATTAACACGTACAAAAACCCAAAGTAACACACCTTCTCCATTCCTATAGAGTTTATAGCTGAATACATGGCTTTCATTTCCAAACAACTTTAATCTAACTATCTGATCACATTCCTATAGGTTGTTATTATGTTTTGGTTTAAAAAATCTAACAAAGCTTTTTAGTAAAGTAAACTTGGCAAGAATTAAAAAGATCACGCAATTTAGATATTCTATTTGGATTTTCATAAAAATTTATAATGAAACTCATTTTGCAACATAAGGCCACTGGGATGAATAAAAGAACCTAGCATTCTATGAGTTGAGTAACACCCAATTCCAATTTTCTATTGATGTTAATAATCATATTGCTGCCCTGATATAAAATTCAAATTGCACTACTCCAACAACAATATCCCCTAGCTTGGCATTTTTAGGGTCAAACCCCACAATTTGAAGTGTAGCAAAAGCAATGATACAAAACACCAAGGTACCTCAAGGTGGGTATCTTTCAAATTTTCTTTGAACAAACTCCAATACAACATCTTTGGAACTCATGATTGTCACCTTCAATCTTCATTGGTGGATCCTATTTATATTGCTGTCACGGAATCTAACTTACTCTGATACCAAAAATAGAGGCATGCACAATGTGCCCAATAGGTCAATTCATCATAGACAATTACATGGATTCACTTGTTTATGATAGTCCTTTCCTTTGCACTAACACCATCAATGAAAATCTACAGAATCAGCATAACACATCAAATGGCAAAAGGGTCTTTGGGGGTTAGATCTTTTTGATCTCTTTCTCTTGAGCTTCAACTGGCCAAGTTTTGTCTTTTTTACTCATTACAAAACACTAAACCACGCATTAAAAACTTCCATCCCCAAAAGACAAAAGAGACCAACAACAGCTTTGAATACCCTAGGCAATTCCATTCTTGTGACTTCGTCAAATCGTAGAACTCAACAATTATCTAGTGGTATAAATAACACCAACCTTGACACTTGCAGAAAACACACCCCACACTTCATCTTATTACATAGACTACTCATGAGTTTCACAAAAGAATCCTAGTTTTGCAAATGCCCAAATGCACCGATTATGGACCTTTATGTATCCCAAAATTTTTTCAGAGCTCCTAATACAAAGGGTACTCTCATGAAAAACCATCACCACGTCCACCCCAAATAACATATAATTCAACATCGATAAAACAAAAAAAACCAAAATGGCCACTCATCAAAATCCTTACGTTTCTCATCATGCCCTTGGTCATCAACCCTGCAAGCAATTATAAATGACAATTCTAATTTGTTGAGACAATTGGCGCAACAGAATCCACATTGCTTCAACCAAAAACAATTGCCCCTAACTCCTACTAGCCACACTATATATATTTTTAAAAACTTATTTTCTATTCCTTGAAGACTTGTCGAACCCCCCTAGTGCCCACTTGTCAACTCCTTCCTTATTTTCATTTAAAACTCCTTGGCTTTCCTCCATCAAAGCTTTAGCACAAACCATTCTGCACCACCAAAAATGCATCCAACACAAACACGACAACAAAACAAATGCCATCAAAAAATAAAAGCCCATAATCCCCATTACCTACAAATAAACAACAAAGTAAAAAATAGACATAGAAGAAATACATTCCCATCATCTCACCATTAACCACCCAATAATCTGTTGTCTTTTGCTTTCTACAATTGGCGGCATCATTTCGTCCTTCTTAGGGTTTCAACCCATCATCATCCATGACAAGTTCATCACACTTCAAGTTTCAACATTGAATGTTGGGTGGTTCTTAAAGAGGTACTTGGTTTTCATTATGAAAACTAGTGGGTATTAGAATGAATGAGAATTGACCCCTTGGTTCTCACCCATGTGAGAACCAACCCTGAGAATCAGCGTCCCTTTTCCAAAACATAAAAGTTTGAAAACCAAATAGGTTCTCTCATGAAACTCAAATCCAATTTTTAAAAAATGTTAGGATTAAGTAAGCCATTTGCTAGTGATTAGGGAGGTGGTTAAAGCTCAACATTAGCTTAGGTTATAAAGCTTTGTGTGGCTTCTCTTGGTGACATTCAACGAGATAAAAAGCTTTCATGGCTCCTTTTCTTTCAATTTCTAATTGTTTTTTGTTTTTCTAGTTTCAAGTTGATTATTGTGATGTTCAAGTTGTGTTTTCTTATGTTCTTGTGTGTCTTTTATTTTCTTGATTGTTTTTGAACATGTAATGTTGTGAAGATTCAATTGGTTTTTTTCTTTACCATTGCCTAGTGTTGCTACTTTTCACCATTGCTTCATGCCATTCTTTGCCATCATGTAATGTTATTACTTTTTGTCATTTTTCACCATCGCACACAACTTTCATTCTTCACTAGGTACCCACATTACTTTCTCCCTTCTTGGCATCCTTACTCTTTACTAAGTATTTACATTACTCTCTCCTTTCTTGGTGCCTTTGTTTTGTACAAGGTACTTACATCTCTCCCTTCTTGATGTTGTTACTATTTGCCATTGCTTCTTATTCTTATTTGTTGTTGTGATAAGTATTTCCCTTTTGCTCATTCCTCTTTTGTGTAAATATTTGAGCTAGAACACATGAAACTCCTTTGACATTCATTGGACCTTCACTAATATGAAGTGAGGCTAGCTTTTTTTCTTTTTTTTTCAATTTCATCAATGTTCATTTTGTAGAGTTTATTGTTTTATTTTCCTTGTTTTTTTACTTCTAGAAAGCTCATTTTTTTTCCTTTTGCAAATCCCAATTTCTTTCTTTTTTACACTCTTTCATATTTTCACATGTCTATTTCTTTTTTACTTGTAGGGTGGAGATTTTTCTTTTCTTTTCTTTTTTGTGCAAGATTTATATTTTGGACTACATTTTTATATTCGTGCACTCAACCATACCAAAAATAATAATTGTGTGATTTTGCATGATGGAGAGAAGAACATAATGTGAGTATCTCACTTTGTAAATGTTTTGAATTTGGTAGATCATCTTGCTTGTAAGTTCTTGCAATATTTTGGTAGACCATAAAAGCATTTGATTTTTTTTCAATTTCTTGTGAAAATTAAATATGAATCAATCCTTTGAAAATGAAAATGCATGTGATGTCTTCATGAACAAAATAAAATTAAAAGATGAAATTTAAGAAATGTTTGAAGGAAATCCAAGTCTTCAAACAAAAGGAAGAAAAAATTCAAAAAATAATGTAGAAAAATGAAAGAGAACATGCAAAAGTTGCATAAGCAAAAAATATTTGGAAACCATATTGTAGAACTTCATTGTGTTGAGAATTTTAATGTGTCAATGATAACAAAGACATTGATCCTAAGTCTCTTCAAATGATGCATTGTATTTTTTGTTACATTAATCCAATTCTAATTAAAAACCCAAAAAATAAAGCAAAAAAAAGTTTAATTTTATGCAATACTACAAATGGAATAACTACATTGAAAAAACATGTGTCTACAAACTATTATATTCTCGGCAAAAAGTTTGAGGAAGAAATGAATAGTCTTTTGAAAAGAAAAGAGGAAAAACAACCAACAAAAAAAAGGCCTAATATATCTAGGTGTTTTATTTCCAATTTGTTTGTTACAAAAGAACTTTCAAGAAAGATGATATGTAACAAAATAAAGTTTTGGAAGCTTTTAGGGGTTGATTGATAGCCAAAGCATATCACCTTTGGACTTTTGGAGGCAATAGATACTACTTGACAAACTTTGGTTAAAATTTTTATTACCTAAGTATTATGACTACAATATTAAAATCAATTGTAAGCTATGAGGTATTGGGTTTGGGGGAAAATTTTCAAAGAACTTATTTTTAGCATCCATTTTTTAAAAAATGTCAATATTCTAAAACAAATGGTAAAGTCTACAAAGGCTTGAAATATGTGTTTATCAAGGTTGCACAAGGGAATTTGTAAATTTCTAGCTATTATAATTTGTTACAACTAGCAAAATACTATGATGATGACTTTAAAAATTCCACCTCCTTTGACATGGCACATTTCCCAAATTATAGTTGATTACCTTGGCCTTATTGTATATGCTTGTGTTATGAATTGATTTAAAGATCGATGGTTATTAAATGATGCACCAAATTTTGTCATATCCCCTAAGTTCAAGAATGAAATTGTAAATGCAACTTCCTAATGGATGAAGATGCAAGTGTTGTTTTTGAATTAGCATGCTTGGCTTCCAACTTCAAAAAAATTTCTTAGGATTTTGGATTGTTTTTGAAAATTATGGAAAAGAAACCCAAAATATGTTTTTCCTTGATGTTCAACCTTAGATCTATTAGTTTTTGTTTAGCATTTTCATTTATTAATAAATGAAGGTCATTGTTGAAAAACACTACTAGAAATTTTGGGTTTTGCAACTGTCGCATGCAACTAAAATTCAGTTGCATGCGACACATGCAACTGCAAATTTCTGTAGTTGCATAAGACAAGTTGCATGGGACATGCAGTTGCATGCGACAATATGTATGCAACATGTATATATGGTGTTAGTATACATGTTCATACATACATACCAATCCAATGTAGTTGCACCTTATGTGCAACTTTCCTTGCAACTACATACAATTAATCAAAATATGACACATGTTTAAAAATTATACAACTAGTTTGTGGACACGTGTCATTATTGAATTTTTTTGTGTTTTCAAAATCAAAAATTCATTGGATTAATCTTAATCATTAAATTTTTTGCCACTATGATGATGACACGTGGTACACCATGGAACGTTCATTGACCATTTGACACATGTTCAATATTTTAACACCAATTATATGGTGACACGTGGCAATCAAGGTCCACCTATTTTTAAAATTTTAAATATTAATTAATGAAATTTAAATCATTTAATTTATGGTTAATAAGATGTTGACACGTGGTGCTTAGGTAGGTAAATAATAATTAAACCCTATTAAGTAAGTAGGTTTATTTAGGTATGTAAGTAGATTGAAAAATAGTTGGGTTTAGGTTATATAAGTAGGTTTAAAATAATCCGATTTTATTTTCAAGTTTGACCATTTCATAAAGGTCAAGCTTTTTTCATTTACTCATGCCCAATGGCACTTGGTATTTGGTTTCAACATGACTATTGCTCCTACTTATATACTGAGCCAAATAGAATTGGAAGCTAAAGGATATGGGTTAAAACATTCCATTGCAAACCTCATGGACCAACTTAGTTGCACATTAGATGCAACTACTGTATTAAAGTATAACAGCCAGGGGAGGGCTCTGTTGCTTTTAGTGTCCAAACAAAACTTGAAGCCCTCCTCTTGGCGCATCTAACACACTAAAAATCATTGAAAACAGATTAGAAATGAGAAACTTATGGCCCCCCAAAATAAAGGGGGTCAAAAAACTCAAATTGTTTTTTATTAAGGTCGGTTCTTAAACACCTATAAAGTTCATTTTATGTTGTTTTTTTGCTATTTCATTACTCCTTTTCTTTTGCACTTCAAAGGTGATTATAGGATATTTAATAATTATGATTACTCAATGAAAATATGATTTTGATATTATTATCTAGTTTAAATTAATAATTGTTCAAGACGTTTGTATACTTGTAGGTTAATTAGTGTAGCCTATTTACATTAATATTTTAACATAAATAATATAGTGTTAACTAAGGGTGATTAACTAGAACTTACAATAACCACATGAAAAAAACACCCCAATTCAATCACTATCAATCCAAGTTTTGTGGGTGCTAATTTATTTTGGCCATCCTTGTTGACTTTTATTTCTAGATAGTGCCTCCGATATCACTACTCATTACTACCACAAACCATTACATTTCCTCCACCCCTAACCATATGGAATGATTAATGATCCACGACCAAATCTCATCACTAAAAGATCAATATATATATATATATATATATATATATATATATATATATATAATTTTTCATTCTTCATACAAATTCCATATGTATGATCATGTAATAGACTTTTGCCATGTCAATTTGCTGCTAGAAGGGTTTGTGCATTCTTTAGTACTATTAGAGAAAAATGTATTATGATTTATGATTGTTCCAAATTTGTGTTAAAATTTTACAATTTTCATACATTCTTTTGCACAGACCACATGCAAAATAAATGCAACCTTGAATAATATTAGTTCATTAACACAAATCTTGAAAAAAATTCAAAGGCACCAATTTAAAACAATTTCACACCTAGGATAAGGCTAGGAAATGGTTTTCAAAACATTTACTTTTTTTTAACACAACTTAATAGACCCAACTGACAAACTATTGGCAACACCTTCAAGTTGGGCCTAATGGCATCACACACTACATGGATTTCATCTGCTCACCAATGCATTTGAATTCAAAACCTTTGTGGCACCAAATAAAGATCATATCACTAAGCCTTCACACCTAGGATGGCCATTATGTAACAGTTAAAAGTTAATTAACTAAAATAAATCATCAAAAAATCTCATCAACCTTCTACATTTGTGCATGATTTATACATTACTATTATTATTTTAAAAGCCAAAACAAATTAAGGCATCAATTTGAAAAATCTCATTGGCCAAAATTTTTGTTCTTCCCACAAACACAAACCTAGAGTAGGAGGTTATTACAACATTTAAGTGCCCTCAAAAGAACTTCTCAAAACAATTCTAGGCTTGTATTCTCACAATTTCATTGGTCACATAGGCTATTTTTCTCAACACATAGGAACAAGCCTATTACACAAACCCTATATATTTGTGTACACCATATTACAAGAGAAGCTTCAACATGTGTTTGTTGAATAATTAATTAACTTTGAAGATTCCATCCTGTTGAAATAAAAGTATTCCTATATTATATTCTAAAAAAATTTATATTTACCTTCACAAATGTTTTTCTTTGAAATTTTTTTGTTGCAAAATTTCAACATTTCAAGTATCTACAAATAATATACATTGGAAATACTAGAAATATTTCTACAATTTGATTTTCACATTTGGAAGTTAAGTGCAATTTCAAAAATGATTCAATTGAGTTTTTTGCAAAGTCATGTCCTTGAAGAAGTTTGTCTTAGAATTTTTAAATTTTTTTTATGCTATATCTCTTTTAGATTTTTTCAATTTTGAATTTTGTATAAGGTCATATCCATTATAACCTTGAAAAAGTTTTTGTTACAAGGTGGAAGCATCTTAATATCTCAATATTTTGATATTTTTATGAATTAAATATTCAAAAATGAAGGAACAATCAAAAGCATTCTTAATCAAGAAATATGAAAAAAATCTATCCACCCAATCATAAAAGTATTCAATGCAAGATTATTGACCTTGAATTCATATTTAAGATGTGAAGTCATGTGTATTGTTCGAACTTCTTCAAGTACTTTCTCTTATTGAATTTGCTTAATAAGAAGTTGAATTATATCAATTTATTCATACATGACATTCCCTTCTCAACAAACATTCACAAATTTAACCTTGGATTAGGATATCTAATAAACAATTTACTAAACTTGGGTAATCCAAGAATCATTTAACTTTTTATTTCCTAAAATGATTTTTTCAAAGTCATGCATTATTGATACCCCTTTTCATCTATAGTCATGAAAGTTCATGATTGTCCATTTTTCACCCATAATTTGAATTTTTATTGGAATTTTGTAGATATATGAAAACTTTGATAGTTGTATGATTTCATGAAACATGAAAAATGTTTTGTATATACGAAGTGGAATGATCATGAATGATCACATTTTTTCAAACATATGGTTTTATATTTGAAATTTTGTAAGCCTATGTTGTTTCATAAAAACCAAATTACATTCATATATGTGTTCCCATTTATTTAAAATACAACGTATTAGTTTTTGACATAATTTTGTGATTACAACAAAAATTTGAAATAAGCCTTGCATTTTTCCTTGATTTTCAAGAATTTAGAATGATCATGGGGAAAACAAATAAAAATGAAAGTATTACATGCATATACTACAAATTTACAATATATAAGGAAAAATTCTTTCAAAATGTCCTACCTTATTGGTTCTTATACCAAATAGCAATATTGACAAGTTCTAAACATCTTAATGAAATTACAACCCATTCAAATTTGGAAAAGAAAACCATTTGAGTCCAATCACTCAAATAGGAGCCACATTTGCACTTTCTCACTACTTTTTTCAAAAATATTCTTAATTTTTTTTGAATACTAATATATTGAAAATAACATTGTATGAAAAAATTATGTATATTTTAAATAATTTAAAACACACAAAAATAAACAATGGTTACGACTATGGTACATGTTAATGCAATTACACCCATTTTATTCTTTCATTTCCAATAGCAAGGCATTTTCTTTCAATAACATTTATTGCAATAAATTTCTTTAGAACATTACATTGCAAATTACGTAAATTTCATTAGATATTAATAAATTGTTAGATGACAAAATGTAGTTGGCTTGTTTAAGAATTGAATTGGAGATCTCTACCAGGATTTAACTCTTGCACCTATGCTATTGTAAAATTGGGAAAATAACATCTACCTTACCCTAAGGTCAGTTTTGTCATTAAATCATCTTCAAAATAGGGAAATGAAAATTTGTGAAAATATGAAGTTGACATGTTGAAAATCATTCTAATTATCATAGACTACACTCTGAATAATTTCACTACTCATATCACAATATTATAGTAGATGATGAAAATAATAATAATTTCGAAATTTTAAAATTAACTCATTTTTTGAAAATAAATAATTATTTGTTTTGTCAATGTGGAAACTGACCCTAGGCCACAGTATATACAAATTGATGAATCTCAATAATTTTATTTTCGTCCCATGTTTTCTTGTGCCCATTACAAAATGAATGCAATCAATCTCCTCATTTTCATTTGATCCATTTTAAGCTAATTGTTTACACCAAGATGGCATCTTATGTGTAAAAGTAATTCAAGGTATTTCTCTTTGTATTTAAAAGCTTCTCCCTAGAAGATGCTTTTGTCAACAAAAGAGACCATTTGCTTTTCACATTGTGGCAACAAATTAATGCTTTTGGAGAATTTCATTTCTTAGGTGCCCTAAACCCTCAACTTGGGGGAGATCGTGGGAGCAAGACCTTGAGACCTTGGGACCTTTACATGAGGTTCCACAACTTGGGGTTCCTATTATGGTTCCTCCTCCCATTTCCCATATTTTAAAGTTAAAGTGATTCCATCTAGTAGGTAATTGTTCATAGTTTATACCATTGTGATACATTGGTTCTCTCATTTTCAAAGAAGGAAAGGGTTGGCGGGTACATGGACCTTGAGTGACAATTCTCACAAAAAAGTCAAAATGGGTCAAAGTACCAGAAATTTCTGTTCTTTGCCGATCCTTTCATGAAACTTGCTGATTCCTTGAATCTCTTTTAAAGCCCAGAACTAGTTATTCTTTCGGTAGCAAATTTTTGCCATTTTGCTGAAAGATATTTTGAATAAAGAATTTTTTTAATTGAAAAAACAATGCCACAATTGCCTATAATATGGAATTTAAATATTTTAATTTATTTTTTGAATATTTCCAAATTTGGTGAAATATACTTATAGATGATTGCCACTTGAGCAACATCACAAAAGTGAATTAAAAAACACTGGCCCATAACCTGGGGTTCTTTGAGTTTGGAATGTTTCAAATACCTGGAACTGGAGGTTATAGCAAAATCAAGGAACTACCCAACACTTGTTTAGTTCATATTACTGGGTAAGAACTAAGAACCTCTAATGGGTGGGTTAGGGTCCGAGCACCAGTTGGGCAAATGTTCTGGCCTGAAGTGCTTTTATTATTGGCAATTTTTTGCCGAACTTTGACCTGGAAAATATGATTTCAATCTATATGAAACAATGTTTTTATTGGGGGAAAATTCTTGCCAAATTTTGAAAAAAAGAAATATTTGCAATATTCTCGTTTTTTCTGAAAATTTTGGCATTTGCCAAGTTTTGAAAAAACAAAAAGCATTTCCCAGCACATTTAGACTCCAATTTTAGTTTGGTAGCATTTTTTAACTAGTTTTTTTTTACTATATCGACAGATTCTAAAAACCTATTTCCATTTCATGCTATATTCCTCCCGAATGCTAGCCAATGACACAACACGAGAAAATTGGAAACAAAAATAAATCACTGATACAAAGGATCATTCATGGAAAAGTTGACCCAAAATGATCAGATATCAAACAATAAAAAATTGAAATTTCTAATCTCAAGATTTCTATGATGAGTTCCCAGTAGGTAGGCAAGAACATAGAATGATTTTTTTTTAAATACTAAAAACCTTTCATATCTGGTATACATGTAACCAAATTTGGCTAAATTACTTTGTAGATGATCATCACTTTGGCTACATCACAGAATCCTTTTTTAAAAAGCAGTGGGGTCACTCATGGGGCCTAATTGTCCTAAACATATTGTAATTGTCTCAGAGACCTTTGCCGATATGGACAAGGAACTCCATATGGGGGGGGGGGGTGTCCTGATTGCAGTCCATTATTGCCACAAGAATATAGAAGGATTCTGGTTTTATTTTTATTTTGCAAAAGCTTTCAAATCTGGTATGTGGAGAGATTTGCTAAATTATTTTCTGGATGGTTGCATCACAAAATCCTTAGGAAAAACACTGGGACTCTTGGGTCCTAATTATTAGGTGAAATGGATCCTTGAAATTGTCCCAAGGACAATTAGCGACCTTTGGAGATTTGGGCAAGGAACAAAGGGGTGTCCTTATTGCCAGTCCATTATTGCAGCAAAAATATAAAACGGTTCTGTTTTATTTATTTTAAACTTTCATATCTGGTATACATGTAGCCAAATTTTGGCTAAATAAATTTCTGGACAATGGTCACTAAATTGGCTACATCAGAAAATCCTTAGGAAAAATACTGGGACTCCTGGGGCCTAATTATTAGGCCAAACATATCATTGTTACTGTCCCAAGGACAAGTAGGGACCTTTGGAGATTTGGACAAGGAACACAAGGGTGTTCTAATTGCCAGTCCATTATTGCTGCAAAAATAAAGAAGGATTCTGTTTTATTTATTTTAAACTTTCATATCTGGTGTACATGTAGCCAAAATTTGGCTAAATAATTTTCTGGACGATGGTCACTAAATTGGCTACATCACAAAATCCTTAAGAAAAACACTAGGACTCCTCCTGCAGGTGTAATTATCACCCTAAACATATTATTATTGTAACCGATCATTTCAAGGACAGTTAGGGACCTTAATTAGAGATTTGGACAAGGAACATAAGGGGGAGGGGTCTTTATTTCAATCCAATATTATTTGCCACAAGAAAAGAAAATAGAAGGATTCTGTTTAATTTCATTTTAAAAATTTTCATATCTGGTACACATGTAGCACAAAAATGGCTAAATTTTTTCCTGGATGGTGGGCCAATAAATTGGCTACATCAGAAAATCCTTAAGAAAAAAAACCGGAACCTTTTTTAGTGACCTTTGGAGATTCTGCACAAGGACCCAGGGTCCTTAGTAGGGGGGCGGGCCGGTGATTTTTTTAGTCCGGGCACTTAGTACTGTTACCCCAATTTCTTTCCGGTTAGTGTTTCTTTCACGCCTCGTTAGAGAACCCATTGCAGTTCCCGACCTGCTTAGAAGCAGTAGCGCAGCAGCAGCGTCATGAGTCCTTTGTGTCTCTCGAGCCGACTCCTCTAACGAGATGCGTTCTTCATTGTCGTTGTTGTTGTTGCTGCCTGCATCGACCACCTCGGCGGCGGCGCTGTTGGTGTAGTTGTTGCTGGTGGTGGTTTCGAGCTCAGCCACCAGGGTGAAGCTGAAGAAAAAGAAGAAGAATGCAGTGATCAGTCAAGAGGGCATTGTTAAACATGCAGTCAGTCCTTCGTGCAGTAGACTTCATGCGGGAATGATTAATGAGGTACCTAGCTAGCTAGGTACTCGACATTCTTATGCAAGAACCAGCAGTAACCGAAATGGCTTAAACAACACTACTACAACTCTCCTAGAATTCAAGCGTATCACTCCAAACGACGTGCAGTGCAGAGTTCTACGAGTTGTTAAGGTTGTGTGAGTGGAGCAAGGGGACAACAGGCGTGATCAGACTATGTAGACGTAACAAAGTAAATAGGCGGGACTAGAGGTTTTTGTGATGGAGATACGGGTAAGTACCTCTTTGTGTCAGTAGCTCCAGCCTCGGTCTCCAACCCCATGTTCCTGTTGCCTCTGCACACAGAGAGACAGCCAGCAATTCACATGCGTGAAAAAATAAAATGCCCTTTGAATGCAAGGCATGGCATTACTACCCATCGAAGAATCAACGAAAAGTATACTGAGAATCATCTCAACAACAGTAGTGATCAATTGTATATACAGCGCACAAACAAACAAACACAACCCCGCGATGGGAAGGAAGGTGGGTGCAAAAGAAGATGTTAGGGCGGTACGACGAAAGAGACAGAAATCTTTTTACTCACGTGGAGGTGACGCGGCAGGGACACCGTGGGCAGCATTGGCATGTTCCGTTATCACAGGTCGACATTCTGCTAGATTAATTGATGATCACAAAGATGACGAGTTTGAGAATTGAACAAGCAGCTAAGCAAAGCTAACCTACTCTAAGAAGAAGCAGCAGCTTGGTAATTAGAAGCAGGCATGCGTAGCAAAACCAGTGCAGGAGGAGACGCTGGTCCAGCGAGAGCGGAAGAGAAAGAGAGAAGAAGAGAAGCGCGATGAAGCGAGTTCCTCGCTTGCTGTGAGCAATGGTGCTTTGGCGGACTAACAACGACGGGCTTTATGGTGCTTTGGCGGACGAGCAACGACGGGCTTTATAATGCACAGGTCCATGGCTTCCTCGTCCGCCGCGACCAGGCTCTGATGGACATTGGGGAGGGGCCGGTCACATCCGCTCGTTTCAGACGAGACAAGCCTGATGTCTACCGGGGGTACTCACCTACTACTCTGGTTTAGATGCAAAAAATTGAATAAAGAAATATATGCAGAAATTCTGTGACCTAATGTTTCTATTTCTATAAATAAGTTACCCATAATTCAACTTGCCAAGCAAGTATGATATTGACAACTTTAACTATTGGCATAATTACAATTAACATAATTACAATGAATTAATTCGAACTATTTCGTGGTAAGATTTGGTTCGTAGTTAGGTCGTCCTGGACTTTGGTCAGTGGACAGTTATGATCTGTAAAGTCACCCTGTCTTTGGGCCCTAGTTTCATCCTATTGTAGCTGTTTCATCCCCAGTAGTTTGAGTGTAGTTGTGAAGGGAGTGAAATTTGGGTGCCTTTTCATGAAATTAACTTTCAGTTCACAAGAGAAATGTGGGATTTTATTTATTATTTTCGCTATACTTTGATTTAGTTAAGAATGTGAGCCGCAGCTAAGGCAGAATCCAAAGCAAAGGGTGAAACTCCTCAGGTAAGGCAAAATCCAAAACTCAGGGTGAAACTCCTCTCCAGGCCAATATAGATGAGAGATACAGTTGGGGTTACCAGAACTGGAGTGGGTTCCCGGTTCTATTTTTATTTGGAACAAAAACTGGATTTTTTTGAAAAAAAAGACGACTAGAACTAGACCCTAACTAAAGGTTGACAGGCAGTTAATCACCTGTTCCAATCTGGGTTACCCAGAATTGGGTCTGATTTTGAGAACTGAAACCAGATTCAGAAATTATTTCTTTGAAGAAATGGTTCCATTTATGTGTGGAATCAGAATCATTCCAATTTTTATGTAGAACAAATCTGGAGGTTCTTTATAAAAGTAAATAATCACCCAACAATAATAAAACCTAAACACAAAATGTCATCACTAAAGTGGTAAACACCAAATAAGACAAATTGCCTGTTATTTTCATTCATGTTACATGCAATTTGGCTCACTTGAAAAAAATAATGCACAATAAGGTTTAGGGTCATCATCATCAAGGAAGCCTCTCATCACTTTCCAAAACCATGGTTCAGAATAACTGTCCAATGGTATTGTTAAGATGATTTTTCCAATTGTAAGGATGGAGATTAGAGGTGCCATGATGATAAGTAACAATCCAAATATCAGGATTCTCTCTGTTGTTATTCCAACAAGTACCTTTGAGATGGGGGAAATATTAGTTTGCTTCTTTAACAAAGTGATCATTGTATGATAAGATCATTGTAGTTAGGAACTTTGCAATAGTTTGGTGATTGAGATAGATTTATGTTTTCAAACTGTCATTTTCCCCACATGTGGCTATCAATTTGGGAGAGAGAGTTTCAGGGTCACTTGTTCTCTCTAAATTTCCATACCAGCTAAGTGGCTGTGCTCTTTGATAAATGCTTGAAATTCGATCATATTTGACACGGTAGTGGATGTTGACAGAATTTCATGCTCTAGAGTGTCTGCAAAAGGAAAATGTTAAATTGGCCAAAGAAATTGAATGCGGTCATTACAAAAGTACTGCTGCGATTTTTTTCCCCAGTCTGCCCTTTGCCCCATTTATATTTTCTAAAACAAATTGGGTGTACTTGAGCATGTTTTGCACTCATAACCTTGCATGTTATGCTTGTTTCAAAGGGCATATAACATGCCCAGTGACATGTTACATGCCCCTGATACCCATAACATGTCCAAAACATGCATAACATGGACCCAAAATGGGATTAGGAATTGCAAGGTAAAAACAAAGAGGGCAAAGGGCAGACTGGGGGGAAAAAATTGCATTAGTACTTTTTGTACTGACTGCGTTCAATTTCTTGGGCTGATTTAACATCTTTGGTCTAATGTAAGGTAAAGCTCGAGGCCATGAACTTTCCCCAGAGTGTATTAATTTACCAAGAGTAAAGAGTAAAGACCCACCTTTGACTTTTTAAGACGTTATCACCTGGAAAAACAAAAAGGGTGACATTATGAACAACAGAACACCCACCAATGCAGACATTCTGTCATTCTATACACCACAAGGATGTGGTAGAACTCTATTTCATGCATCGGGAGGTCACATTATGCCATTAAAATTTCTGACTCAACAAAGGAGACATTTCTATGCATAAGTTGCCCTTCCTCCTCAAACAAAATCACAGTGGTTTAAAATTCTACCGGATCTTTACACCAAGTAAGGACCTCAAGGGGATAGTTCTGGGAATTCAGGTTCCAAGCTAGGCTGCCACCTTGTGCTTGTGCTTCATCCCCAGAACAGGCCCATTCTTGATCCTAACCCTACAAGTATTAAATGTCAGCAGAAGTGTGATTGTAACTAGAGTGATTTATTCATGGCCTAAGTAATGGAGGATTCTTTTTGGGGTGGGTGAATTTTTCTTGATTTTGTTCCTCTTCTTCCTTCTCACTTGGAATTGGTGGCATGTCCAATCCCATCACATTGCCAAAAACAAGGCCTGCATAGCTTGATGAAGTTGTTAGGCAGAATGACAGTGCCAGGTGGGGCCAATTTACTGGGTGCACATAAGATGAGAATAGGCAGCCGATGAATAACCGTTTGAAACTACTTTACCCTAGGGTTCATTTGGTTATTAAGTAATCCTTAAAATATTGAAATGAACTTTTGTGGAAATATGAAGTCCAGGTCTTGAAAATCATCATAATTATTGCCGGGTATAATCTGAATAACTTCACTCCTCATGAGAAAATATTATAGTGGATCATCAAAAGTTTATAATCTCAAATTTATAAAAACGAATTAATTTTTTTTCTAATTATTGGTTTTGTTAATGTGAAAATTGACCCAAGGCTAGGTATGTCGAAATCATGTTCTAGTTCTTATTAGGCACTCTTACAGGCATTTTTCTAGATGTAACAAGCACTGGGCAGCCATTTACTGGCTGTGCTTTTGGTGCTATTAGTGTCAGTTTTAAGGTGAAACTTCTACAACTAATACAGATAATAAAGGCATTTGAAAGGTGAATTTACAATCAAAAATTGGTTACAATTCAGAATAGGCTCTAGAATGACCTCTTCCAATTTCCCACCAAACAGAAGGGCGGTTCGCCCTATTGGGCTGGCTGGGTCCCTTGTATGGGGCCATTCGATAGTACATTACTCATAAATTAGTATAAACAGACTTTACATTACTACTAATCGGCCAACAAATTATAAAGCCAATTGCTGTCAAATAAGGCTACATACTAGAAACATTTCTTTTCTAGGGGAATAGCAAACGTTTGTGTGACGAGTTGTTTGTTTTTTGGGTTTCAATTTGAGAGGGCACTTCAAAAATTTACACTAATTTAAGATTTTCTCTTCTTTGATTCTTCAAATCGACTAAAGTGTGTATGCTCAAAGAAAGAGATGGAAAGTTCAAACCAGCTAAACCCTCCCACTCGTCACCCTACCCCTGCCCCCCCCAAACAAACTACCCCCAAAAAAGGGAAAAAAAAACCTAGGCTTCTTGAGTGCATACTGTATCATCTCATTGGCTGGGTAGAATTTATATTCCTACATTTTTCATCACCATTTTTGACATAGCCTAATAGGCTAATAGATATACAATGGATGGTAATATATATTGGGATTCATATTTTAATTAGTTGTGAGGACCCTCAAAGCAATTTTTTTCTTTTGTGATGAGCATCTTTGATTGGCCCATGACCCAAAAAAAAGAAGATAATCAAGCTTTGGACAGTCCCAAAATAGTTCTGTTATCATCTTCCCCTTTGGGGCCGGTGTGACCCAACACCCACCAATGCACCATCAGTTGGAGAAAACCCATGTAGATGAAACCCAACTCAGCCCCCATTGGGGTCTGGATGGGCTGGAGTGAACCAGCATCCACCAGTGCACCAGTTCAGGATGAGGCCGTTCTGGTCATTTTCGGATGAACCCAGACCCATTCAAGTAGGCAATTTTTATTTTCCCCCTCCCTGCCCAGCATTCTGTAAGTCACCTTCACTCCAGCAAATTTTTTCATACATACCTACTCCCTCCTACCTACCTACTCTCTCTAGCTAAACCCTATCAGCCAACATAAACCCTAGCTTCATTTTCTAAATCCATGTTTAGTATGGAGCTTTGGAACTGAGGAGACCTTTGCAACTATGTAGGAGCTGTGGAGGGCATTGGAGCATTGGAGCAGCTAGGGGGAGCATTGGAGAGCATTGGAGCAGCTAGGGAGAGCATGGAAAAACTGCGAACAACAACATTAAGAGGTGAGCCCCTTAATTGTTCTTTGGGTTTTTTTTTTTGATGTTGCTCTCTCCTCACAACCAGGAAGACGATGACACATGCGTCATCATCATCTTCTTGGTATAGTTCTTCTTGTTGTTGTTATCCTCACAACTCCTATTAGCCAGGAAGGAGATGAAGTTTTCCTGGTTTTCTTCTTACTGAACTATTGTCCTCATGGCTCCTCTTAACTAGGAAGATGATGACGCACGTGTTGTTGTCTTCCTAGTCTTCTTGCTTTGTTGCTACCCTCAAAACTCCTCTCAACCAAGAAGACGACGACACGTGCATTGTCGTCTTCCTAGTCTTCTTGATTTGCTGCTACCCTCACAGCTCCTTTCAACCAAAAAGATGATAACGCACATGTTGTCGGCTTCTTCATCTTCTTGCTCTTCTTCTTGTTGACATGTTTTCACAACTCCTCTCAACTAGAAAAACGACGACACACAGGTCATCGTCTTCCTAGTCTTCTTGCTTTGTTGTTGCCCTCACAACTCTTCTCAACCAAGAAGACAACGACACGCACATCGTCATTTTCCTAGTCTTCTTGATTTGTTGTTGCCCTCACAACTCTTTTCAACCAAGAAGACAATGATGCACATGTCATTTTCTTGGTCTTCTTGCTTTGTTGCCCTCATAACTCTTCTCAACCAAGAAGATGACGACGCACATGTTGTCATCTTCCTGGTCTTTTCTTACTAAATTAATGTCCTCATAACTCTTCTTAGACCAAAAAGACAATGACATGCGTGTCATTATCTTCCTAGTATTCTCGTTTTGCTACTATCCTCACAACTTTTTACAGCTAAGAAAATGACAACACGCGCATCATCATCTTCTTGCTCTTCTTGCTTTGTTGTTAACCTCACAGCTCTTCTCAACCAAGAAAACAATAACAATGCGCGTCACTGCCTTATTGGTCTTCTTCTTGTTGAATTATTGTCGTCACAATTCTTCTCAACCATGAAGATGATGATACATGCATTGTCATCTTCATGGTTTTTTTGTTTTGATGTTGCCCTCATAACTCCTCTTAACCAGGAAGACGATGACACACGTTGTTGTCTTCCTGCTTTTCTTCTTGCTTAGTTACTATCCTCACAACTTTTCTCAGCCAAGAAGACGACAATGCACACGTTGTCATCTTCCTAATCTTCTTTTTACTGAATTGTTATCTTCATAGCTCTTTCCAACCAAGAAGACAATGATGTGTGTGTTGTCTTCTTAATCTTCTTACTTTACTGCTACTATCACAGTTGCTCTCAGTGAAGAAGACGACGACGCATTTGTTGTCACCTTTTTGTTTTTCTTTTTGCTCAACTACTATCCTCATAACTCCTCTCAACAAGGAAGATGATGATGCACTTGTTGTTGTCTTTTTGCTCTTCTTCTTGTTCAACTATTGTCCTCACAACTCCTTTCAACCAAAAAGATGACAACACATGCATCACCATCTTCCTACTCTTCTTCTTGCTTTATCGTTGTCCTCACATTCCTTTCAACCAGGAAGACGACAACATGTGCATCATTGTCTTCCTGGTCTTCTTATTGCTTTGTTGGTGTCCTCATAATTCCTTTCAGTGAGGAAATTGACAACACGCGTGTCATTGTCTTATTCGTCTTCTTCTTGCTTTGCAGATGTCTTCATAACTCCTCTTAGTGAAGAAAACAATGACATGCACATCGTGATTTTCTTAGTCTTTTTCTTATTTTAATATTGTCCTCGCATTGGAAATGTGTTTAATTTTTTTTATCTTGTGTTTTTTTTAAATGTTTAAGGTTGTAATGGCTAGAAGAAGGAAACTAAAGAAATTTAATGGTGATTTGGAAGTTTAAAAGCAAAATATTTGTTGTTTCATCAAAATTGACAATTGGGGAGCAAAATGTTGTTCCATCATAATTGAAAGTTGATGAATCAAGCAATCGATGTGGCTTAGTTGGCAATGATGACTTTTCGCAATTCAAATGATGATATCACTCCTAATGGAGATTGGGAATTTTGACCAAGAAGTGGTGGGTTAAATTGTTTTAGAATTTACATACATTAGATTAAATGCACATAAGAAATTCTACAAAAAATTTTAAGTTTAATTACACCCACACCTTCCATCATTTAATGGATGATGCAAGAATTTTTTTCAAATTTTTTTTATTGCAATACTTTAAAAAGGTTAAAGTTTGTAATAATTATAAAGATTTATTTTTTTTGTAATTTTTGGTTTAAGTCTAAAACTTGAAACCAACTAGGCCACTAAGCCACCAACACCCCCGTGTCCACCTAATATGGCTCAAAAAGACAAAGAATGGATTAAGCATGGGTTGGAATGGCAATGTAAAATTGGCACTTGCATTGTCATATACTATGCCAAACAGTTATTGACGAAACATTTGAAAGAAGTGCATGGCTTAATGGTAAAAAAGGCCAAACCTAGGAAGCTTTCAACTTATGAAGGAAGTCATCAACATCAAAACCATGCCAAAATGAACACTCGCATCTTGGGAAATGCCATGGTCATGGAAAAACAAAATGATCAAAAGGTTGTTAATTACATTTATGCCAAAACCTAGTGCAAATGGGATGAACTAATAATTGTTGCACAATAATGTTCACCATTACCAAAACCAACTTTGATCAAATCAACTTTAGAACAACTATTACAAATGTTGGGTTTTAATGCATGGGGCATGGGAAGCATGCTTCAAAATGCAGCATCATGGATGGGAAAGGATAGAGATTTACAAGGGATGATCCAATTAACCCACTTTGCATATGCATGATAATTGAAAATGGCATGGAATGTTAAAAACCAAAATTGAAAGTCCATTAAGGCAATTAGACACAAGAGTTGATAATTGTATTGCATTCCATGAATCTAGAATGATTCATGGAAAGTAAAAAAAAAAAATAATTGATGTTTGTTGTTTTTTTATAAATTTGTTGCATCCAAGGTGTGTTAAGGTTTAATTTGGTGGTTTTTGAGTGTTTATAGGGTTTAAGGCACAACAAATGAAGAATTTGTTACAACTGCAATTAATGTCAAGATGCAACATTACCATCTATACACTACTCGTCATGCAACAAAGGCTACAAAGGCTACAACTACTTACCAAATTAAACACAATATTGTAGATAATGATATGGTTTAGGGTTTACACTTTATATAATATGTTAGGTTTTTTTAACCCTTTCATTTTTTGGAATACCCACTTTTTGAACTTTGGTCCATTGACATATTAAATAGAACCTTTTTTTTTTCATTGGATTTATTAGAATTTTTGGTCCATCTATTTTTGTACATCCTTTATTAATATAATGTTTTCTTTTAGTCACACTTGTTTGACGGGTATATGGTTAAGCATATATGTCTTCTTTTTCATCATCTTCTTAATGTTTTAGATGTAAAAATCAAAACTTAAATAGACCCATATGCACATTTTATAATTAACTTGTCTAGGGTTTACAAATATCAATAATGTACATTATGTAATACCTACATCTAATGTATTAGAAATCACATCAACTAAAGATTTTAAAACAATACCCACATTCTAATTAACTTATTAGCATTGTCATGACACCAAACATGTAATACCTACATCCTTTCTATTTTAATTTCCATAAAGCCATTTTAAATATGCAATACCTACATATAGGTATCCTAAGTTGTTGGATTTTTTTAACATCCATTATAACACTCGCATCATAACACACTTATTTGTATTATGCTTCAGGTTCAAATTATAATACATGCATACAAGTCTCCCAATAGTTGTTCGGATTTTTTATGTCCTTTGCAATACTCGCATATGGGTATAATAATAGTGTTAGTTTCCTTCAACATTACAATACCCATAGTGCTTTGTGGGTAGGAAAATCTTTAATGTTTAATACTTTTAGATAATCAATGAATGATTAAAATTTTATTTTAGACAATTTATGAATGATTAAAAAAAATTAGATAATTAATGAATGATTTTTAAAATTAAATAATTAATGAAATAATTAAAAATTGTTCTAGATTATTAATGAGTGATTAGATAATTATTTTTCATAATTAATGAACTAGGATTAAATAATTATTTTATATTATTAATGAATTCTCAAATAATATTTCACATAATTAAAGTTTTATCAAAGAATATTTTAGATGATTAAAAAATGTTTAGATAATTATTAAGGATAAATTATGATAATTAATCATTTACACTATTTAATAATTACTTACTCATATGACATAATAATCTAGAAGTATGAATAAATAATGTCATATAATTGAAGAATTATAAAATAATTATTTCACATAATGTAAATGATTGATCATCATATTTAAATAATCATTTCTTTCTTAATATTAATTAACTAATTATTTGGGTGAACCTTAATTATTCAAATAATTAAAATTTAGATATACAAATCAAATTTATAATTTAATATATATTTTACTATTTTAATCAGATTTTTTATGCTAATAAGTTAATCAAATCATTATTTTAGAAAATTATTCATGATAATTAATTGTTATATAATTAATTCAGAATAATCATTAATTCACATATATAAAGATACATATATTGGGTACCCAAACCACTTATTGGTTATTTTGAAGTAAGCTTTTGGGTATTACATTTAAGGTTGGGTTTCACCTAAAGTTACCTAAATCACATATGTATTATTTTTAAATGATTTTGCATGTGGGTATTATTTCTATGCTTTGGTTTTCATTCAAAAACACCCAAACCACTTATCATTTATTTTGAAATGACCTTACACGTGGGTATTGTGTTTAAGGTTGGGTTTTCACCTAAGGTTATTTAAATCACATATGGATTATTTGATAATGAATTTGCATGTGCGTATTGCATATAAGCCTTGGTCTTCAATCAAAGGCACCCAAACCACTTATTGGTTATTTTAAAGTGACCTTACATTTGGGCATTATGTTTAAGGATGGTTAGGTTTTCACCTAAGGTTACCTAAATCATCTATGGATTATTTTGAAATGAATTTGAATATGGGTATTACATTTAGGGCAAAGTATTCATATAATTTTGCAATACCCACACACATTGTAATTACTTTCACCAACATGAAATTTGGCCTTAACTTTTTTAATAATTAAATAAAATTTGTAACAAAACAAAAAGAAAGGTATGTCTTTTACCATTTGGTAATCTCTCCAAGCTAAGTTTTTTCATTTTCTTTGAAAAAGATATAAAATGACATTGTCATGCTTAAACCTTAAAAATTCCCCCCAAAATGCACCTTAGATTTATTTTAATTACTATAGACTGTAAAAAAATTGTTAATTAATTTATATTTCCCAAACTCTAAATCTAAACCATAATATTAGTGAAATATTGAAACCATGATTATTGACAAGGGGTGCATGTTTAATTATGTGAATTATATGAAAATTTGAATTTAAATTTCATGAAATGCAAATTTTTAATTTTTAATTTTAATTTCAAACTTTGAAATACTAATGATGTCACATGATGCATCACCCGTCCAACTATGAATATATATATATAAATCACATCATCCAATGCATCATTCATTTGATTTAGTAAAATAATAATAATAATAATAATAATAATAGGATGAGTGATACATCCTATGAGCTATGATTAACTATGATTCTTCAGATCTTCAAATAAATAAAAAGATTTGTGATTGTTAAGCAATTATTTTATTGAATTTATTTGAATTTAACATATGGATCTCCAAATTTAGAGAAGACTAAATTTTTAAATAATTAATGAATGATTTAAAATTTATTTTGGATAATTAATGGAATATCAAAAAATATTTCAGATAATTAATGAACTATCAAAAAATTATTTCATATAATTAAGGAATTAATATATAGTTATTTCAGATAATGTAATGATTAATTATCAAAAATTAGATAATCATTTATTTATTTAAAATAGTTAACTAATCATTTGGTTTAACCTTATTTATTTGGATAATAAAAATTTGGATCTAAAAATCAAATTGATTAATTTGATATTTGATGATTAACTTAATTATATTTTTAGTTTTAATAAGTTATTGAAATCACTATTTAAAATAATTATTCCACTTTATAGATTGCAAATTCAAATTTTCCATGAAAAATTCCGTTTAATATGTATACCCTCCAACATGTGAAAAATGATGCAAAGGTGGTAGCTAGAACCTATTACCAAGTGCATGGGATGAATAATGTGGATCATAGTTCTAAAAAAGGTTCTTGCTTAGACAAGGATTAATGTGTGGGTAGAATTATAATGGACATGTTTTACACAATTTTATAAATTTGATCATTTACATCCACCTATTGTGTATATAGAGGCTAGGCACATTTGAAAATAACATCTAGATATATGTAAACAAAATTTGATTTTAGATCATTTTTTTAATCTTAAGCTTAAAATCATTTTCTATTGTTCCATTATAATTTTCACATTTGCATTGCTAAAACTTAAAGTTCTTAAGCATTACCTACATAGTGTCTTGTAAAATCCCCATGATGTAGGAGAAATTTGGTAATACCCTTATGTGGTCACTCAATGCCCATTCAGCTTTTGGAATCATGTGCACTACCCCCATACGGGTCATGAAATATGCATTAACATTTTTTTAAAAACTTGCAATACATGTATGCAAGTCACAAAATAGGTGTTAATTTAATAAGGTTTTATTTTCCTTCCAAAGCCCAATTTGAAAGGATGCATATATTATAATTTGGGACTATGTCTTCAACTAAAAATTGTGAACAAAAGCTAAGTCATTTTCATTAGAATCCATTAGCAAATATTATAGAGGAAAGTCGTTACTTTAACAAAATTCCCACATGTGAAACACAAAAATAAGTGCTAATTTTGGAAACCCTAAACCATTTTAAACATGGTGATTTAAGATTGATGTGGGTATTACATTCTTGGATTGGGTTGTCATCCAATTACCTTCAACCAAGATGGTTCAGTTTCATGACCCTAAACCATTTTGAACATGGTGGTTTAGGATTGATTTGGGTATTACATTTTTGGATTGGATTGTCACCAAATTACCTTCAACCACAACCATGTGGTTCAGACAAAACCATTCTAAAAACACAATGCTTCCATCCTAAGGTAAATTGTGTGACAAATGGAAAACAAAGTAATTTTATAACAATTGATTATGCTTCAAATTTTAAAGATATTCAAACAAAAAAAACTAATAAGTGGAAGAATCAACTTTAGAATTTAAAGTCAATTAACCCAAAGGAACAAATACATAAAATTTTAAATAATTTTAAATATTAAATGCCATAAACCGTAGAAACTATATAAACATACATATGCAAAACAAAAATATATATATCAAGTGGGTAGGTAGGTAGGTAGGGCATGGATAAGCATAAAACTTAAGGGCAAATATATGAAATAAAATGAAGAGCTATTGAAAACATGTTGGGGAACAAATTGGGAACTTAGAAAACATATTGGGAATTCATTGGAAACTTCATGGGAATAAGTGAGAACACATTAGGAATAACAAAAATCCAAACACCCCTACCCTCCCCAAAAGAAAAAAAACATGGGCCCCCTATGTGCATGTTGCTTCACTTCATTGGTTATAATTTGTTTTTTGCCTACCTATGTCCTTTGTTATTTTTTGCCTAGGCTAATATTATCAAGGGCATTTAGTATTGGTGTATATTAGACATAATCTTGAAGTATGCATAGTCTAAAGTTAGGATCCCCATTAGATTACCACTCCCTAATTTCCTTTCCTCTTTTGATTCATTAAACAAGTTACCTCCCAAGTTTTTTTTTGTTTTTCATAATGGGCCAATTTGATTTACCCATCACCAAAATAACAACTAAAATTTGGTAGGTTCCCCAAAAGAACACTTTCTATGTGAAGGTTCCTTTGGCTCATGTATATAGGTGAAAGGAAAGAATTTTGAGCAAAGGATATGAAGTAAAGTGAGGTGTTAATGGGAACACCTTTGGGGAACATCATTTGAAACCCATTAGGAAGTTCATGAACATCATTGGCAACTTATTGTAATAGGCTGAAAACATGATGGGAACAAAAGAATAAATAATTCTATCTTCACATCACCCCCCCTCCCCCCCTTCTTGCTTCTAAAGGAAAAAAAGTTGAATGTTCTTAGGTGTATGTTCAGTCCACTCATTGGCTACATGCATATTCTATTCCTAGATGTGGTTGCCAACTTGAGTGATTTAACACCCACTAATGCACCAATCCAACTAAACCCATTATGGGTTCTTTCAACTAAATGAATTTTTAAGTTTTTTATACTCCCCCACTTCCCCCATTACCCATTTCTTTTTCCCATTACTAACAACCCTACCTCCCCCATCCTTTTCTTCATTTCTTTCCCCTTGTTTTTTTAATTTTCCTTTTCCTTATCTTTCTTCTTTTTATGTTGT
>Ga0116231_10003568_pt1 | contig 32241 bp, 21 predicted proteins | sample S1TSphgellanicum_2_FD_89695 | JGI IMG/M metagenome (GOLD analysis project Ga0116231, IMG submission 89695) | Host-associated microbial communities from peat moss isolated from Minnesota, USA - S1T2_Fd - Sphagnum magellanicum MG | ecosystem: Host-associated > Plants > Peat moss > Unclassified... | reverse complement strand
GTTTTAAATAAAAAATTCGTAATATTTTGTCGTATGTTAAACTTAATAAAAACCAATAAAACGTTGGGTTGGCTTTTGATGCATGCGCCCTTTGTGCCTTCAATTTAAGAATTAGGGCTTTGCCCCCATCAATTATTTCTTATTTGACAAAGTATTTGATTTTGGGTGTTTGATTGTCACATTAAGAGGCATGCAACAAAAAATTAATGAAAACAAATTTGCAATGCACAAAATTGTGCAATAACAATTAAACAACCCTAACACAATATTGTCCTAGGATCCTACAAATCAAAGAAGGAATCAAATCAGCAACCCACCTTGGTTTTTCCTCGCAACTTGAGCACTTTGGGTTCACGCCAAAATTACATAATTTGATTCTTTTTATAATATAACTCATGCTAGCACCACCTCTTTGATTTCCAACAATTTCATTTTTCAAATATGTTTTCATATCAACTAGTTTAGACAATGATTGATGACCTTGGAAAAGAGTTTCTATATTCTAATGTAGTTGTCTTTAGGAATGGAGTATAATTAAGAAATCCAAATCTTAAAATAAAATAGAAACAAGGTTTTTTCCCCAATTGAAAAAACAACATATAGATAGCAAAAGACATATTTAAAAGTACATTGTATAAAAGGACAACTTCAAAGCGTGAAGGTAGAGCAAAAGCAAGGTTTTTTTGTTTGGTTTAGAAAACAATATATAAATCTAAAGGCACATCATATAAAAGGATAACTTCCAAGTGTGAAAGTAGAGCATGTAGAACACAAAGGGTCAAATTTAAAAGTAAAGCATATGGCAAGTCAATCTTAAAAATGAAAATAGAACATTTAAAGGGAAAAAAATCTCATCTGAAAATATATGCACATTCACAAAATTCAAATGGCATTGTTGAAATGATGATTGATATCATAAATAAGATTTACAATGAAAAGTTCAAGCAATTTTTGCACTTTTTGTTGGGTCCAACAATTAATTATCACACACTTTGGTATACAAAGGTTAAAAAGTCATAGATTTCAGATTGTGCACATCAATTGCACATTGAAATTCATTCAACAACCTACACAACAACATCAAATGTCAATTTAAAGTGGGAAAACTTTGAGTTTTTCCATGTTCTCCTATCATTAGATGGCAATTTGCATTAGTATGCATAGCAAAACTATCTCAACCTAACCAAAAAAAAAAATCTTGGTATAATTTAAAGAAAATTAGGGAATGGGTGCAAGTTGTACACCCCCTGGTTGCTAGGGGTTCGGGTTAGGAAGGGTTAGGCCATCGTGAACTTAAAATATGTTTCATAGGCAAAGAAGTGGTATGTTGGACTAATCAACATTCAACAAGGAAAACTTTCTACCATTACTTTCATCAAACAAAAGACCAAAGACACCAAAGTTAATAAATTCCCACAAAAAAACAAAAAGAAATAGACAAATCAAACATTAAAAGAGGCCATGGATGTAGTTGAACATATTCAATGAGGAAGGTTGCTAAACAATGAAATATATATTTTACTTCTTTTTTGGATCATGGATTCTACCAAGGTTTTACATCTTTAGGGGAGAAGGGTTATGCGATGACTACAACAAACTTTAAATTGGGGACTTGTATGGCAATGGAGAAGAAAGCATGGATGACAAGTTTTCTAATTCCAAGAGTTTTTCATCTTCAAAACGTATATTCTAAATGGGATTTCATAAACTAATAGAGATTTGTAAATTATGTATGGACATGGATTGCATGTTATATTATATGCATTGAAGTAAGTCTAACAATTTGATTTAAACATGATCATTTTCCCCTCTCACATGTCACATGCACTTTATCCACTAGATGTCTCTTATTTCAAACCTTTGAAAATAACATTCAAAAATGAAAAGGATGAAACTATGGCTAGGAAAAAATAAATGAACCACTCAAAATTACACTTGCTAGATGGACAAAGCCTTAGACCAATCCCTAACCAAACATAACATTAGAATAGGGTTTAGGGCAATAGGGATATGGCCTTTAAACCTTAGGGTCATGGACAATAGAACACAACCTTCAAACCTTTACACAACAATAGCAAATGTAAACATTAAAAAAAGGGAAGGTGAAGATGATTACAATTCAAATGAACATGTTAATGGCAGCTAGCAACGAGGGGAGCAATTTATAGTTGTTGAATTTTTTAACATAGGATTAATTCTTAGTTTAAGTGTTAATTTCAATCCTACAACTAAGCTACATATGCAACAATGTTGTTATGTGGATATGTGTAATAGCTTATTATTATGGCATTTGAAAAAAAGGAAGATGTCATTAACTTAAATAATCTTAAAGCTAACTTAGAACAAGAAATCCACAATTCAAAGGATTTAATCCAAGAGATGATGAACTTACACAACTTGTTGTTGTTACCCCATTTACCTACAAGATACATTTGATTAAAACAACCCATAGTAGAGTATTTGCAATTGCATGTTGTGATTTCAAAAGAATACTTGGAAGTCCTTTAATAAAATTCAATGGATAAAACACCAACCCGTAGAACAAAAGTCAAAATTTATGATTAATGTTTGTGTTTATTTTTTCATCACAAGCAATTTTTTACAACCATTTTCACAAATTAGTCACCTAAACAAATCACAAACACAAATGAATTGCAATCAACATGATGTCAACAATGATATCACCAAAAAAATTATGACATTTGTGATCAACAAATACAATACACCTTTGACAAAATTGTATAAATATAGTTTATGTTCCACACATTTATGATTATAATTGTATTTATTTTGGTAACCTATCAAAAATTTCCACATGGAAACTTATGAAATAGGCAGGTAGGTAGATAGTCCTAGGTAGGTTAGGCCATATGGCACTTCTACTAGATTAGGTCACATGGCACCTAGGCTAGTTATTTTGTTATTTTTATTTTTACATTACAAAAGAGAGTATTCTATGCATAGAATGTCAAATTTGAACAAGTTTAAATATTCTTATCAAGTCTTTAAGAAAATCTAAGACTTTGTCTCATGAGGAAAAAAAAGGTTCAAGGACTCATAAAAAATGTCTAAAATTATTTTTTTGGCCCATGATTTTTATCACAAACACATTATGTGTTAATGTGTATAAAATTTATGAATTTGACAAGAATCAAATGCAATATTGTACTGTAAATTTTTGGGAATTTTAGGCTATTGATAGAACATGGCGCACATTGGATAAATTTTACTATTCTCAATTTCATAAATGAAAAAAATAGATATTTTAATGGCCTATATAAAATTTGGAACAAAATATTTCATTTGACATAAGACAAAAAGGTGAAATGTAAGATAGGTCATGGGAAATGTGAAAAAAAAGGTGAATTTCAAAGTCCTTGGAGTGAGTCCTTAAGGTTCAAATGTGGTACCCTGATCATGTTTAGACCTCACTATGTTGCAACTACATAAACAACAATGTGCTAATGTGACAATGATGAGCTAACAAATCATCAATGGACACATGATAATTTTAAATTTGTTTCAATATCTAATATTTTTTGAATTTAATTTAAATCATTCAACTTAAGGCCAATAATATGTTGACACATGACACTTAGGTCAATAAGTAGCTAAACCTAAAGCAGCTAAACATTAATACCTACATTTCCTAGGCTAAGTAAGTAAGTAATTAGGCCTAAATAAATAGGTAAATAGGCTTAGGTTAGGTAGGTAGGTAGGTCATTAGGATAACCTTATTTTATTTTGGGTTTAACCTTTATGGCCAAACCTTTTTTTATTTGTTTATTCCAAATGTCATTTTTAAAAAAAATACTCCAAGTGCATTTAGTTATATATTTTACAAACTTGAAAGGTATGACAAAAAATATGGGATTAAAAAGTTAGTTGTGTCTTAATTGCAATTCACTTACAACTACTATAAGACATGTTAGTGAATGAACATTTAAACTCTCAGAGGATTTTAAATTTTAATACATTGTCCTTTTGCCTTTCAAATGCAAAAGGTTTTTCAAGCCTTGATTTAGCATAGCCATAGCCATCTCCATTGCTCAAAAAAGACATAAAATGAAGAAGATATGGTTGTCAAAAGTAAACATGGTCAATATTTGGTGATTAGCCTAATTCACATTTTAAGATTCAATACATTCGCCTTCTTCATGGTTTTTTTTATGTCATTCATTTACTTTGGAGCTCAAATAGTTGATGTAGATCTTAACTTGACACGCCTATAACACTTTAAATTGTTGAAAACAAATAAGAAACAAGAAAGATATAAGGTTTAGAAATAAAGGTTCATTTAAAAAAAAAAACACACAATATGTGATTTTGACATTCCTTGTGTTTCTTCTATGTTGTTCATTTGCCTTTGAAGTTGAAACATATAATGTAAAGCTTACCTTGGTGTTCCCACGGTGTTTTACATCACACAAAATAGACAAGAAACAATATAAATCCAAAACATTTAATAACCGGCCAATGATTGATGATGGACAAGTTCTACCTTAACATATTTAATTTACTAAGTACACTAACTATTATAGTTCATAATAGTTAATACACAATAATATCAACTATTAATTTGGAATCTAAATAATAATGTATAATAAATTTATTATTATTATTATTGAATAATACCCTAGGTTAACTATTAATTATTAACTTTTAGTTATGTTAGGCTAGGTTATGGTAGCCTAGCCTAAAATGACTAGTATTTGGGTAGTTGCACAACGAATCAATATAGTAGTTGCAAAGAAGTTACTAATGAGTGTTTCATTTATTCTAATTGTATTATAATTTTCATATGCAACTCTCATGCAACTTGTTGACAAACTCAAACATGGTTGACCAAAGCTATATATGATGCATACATTCATCCATATAACAATCCATCTTGAAATTAATATACATCTATAATAGAACTCCATGAATTTCTAATGTAACATTTTTTTTTAAAAATTTCCATATTTCCATGGGAAGTTGTAACATAGTTATAGATTAATTGTTTCAAAGCTCTAGTTGTAGGGTAACAACATTTCTATAAACATAATTTCTCATAGTGAAAAGTTTGAATTTTGATCCTATAGTTGCAAATATTCTCAAAGCTAATTGCAAATGACTAATAATCACATGTAGTCGCAAACAAAATGGTTACATTTTGGTTGATTTTTACTAATGAATAGACATTTTTTTTGAACGACACCATAGGACATAGTTTTTTTCAAACTCGTTTTCAATGAATGTAAGAAAGTTGGTAGGTGAACTCTTTCACGACAATTTTCAAGCAAGCCTCCAACCAAATCCATTTGAGTATATGGGTCAAAATTTGGGAAACCTAAGTAGCTCAACAAAAGGTGAAACAATAAATAAAAGAAAAAAATTCAACAGCAAACGCATGTTGTACCTAGGTTGCATCCTTTTGACCCATAATAAACAAAATAAGAGTTTGGGGGCAAACCCCCAAACTAGGAAAAAAAACATCATGAGCAAAAACATCAACACCAAGAAGAAGATGATGAAATTAACAAGGACCGAATCAAGAAAAAAAATTAATGGACAAAAACACCAACACTAAGAAGAGGAACATGATTAGATTAATAACTAAGTTTGACCATAAAGTCGGAAGAAGAGTTCCATGAGTAAGAATATGAACATTAAGAAAAGGACGAGCTTCGTGAATAAGAGTTTTCCAACAACATGAAAAAGAAGATGATTATATCAACATTTAAGTTTGACAAAAACTAGGGAAAAAAAGTTCCATGAACAAGAGTACCAACACCAAGAAGAGGAAGAAATTCATGAACATGAGTTCACCAAAACAAGCTCCTATAGCAAGAAGAGGAAGACAATTAGATTAGTAGCTACATTTGACTAAAGACACAAAAAAGAAGCATTGAATTCAATTGGGAAAAAGAAAAGCTTCATGAACAAGAGTTCTACACCAACACTAAGAAGAGGAAAACAAAGCTTGCATTTTCCAACAATTTTGAGTTGCTTCACAATCACCTCGACAAGAGAAAAAAAAACTTTGACAAAAATTTCACATGAGAAGAAAATTCGAAAAGCAAGGAAGCTCCAAGGCACAAATGTACAATATGGAGCTTTTGAAAAAATGCAACTACCACACCCACAATTTTTGGCACCATAGATGTGTGTTAAGGATTTTAAGGTTTAGCAAACATGGTTACACCCATTTCCATCAATTTTGTAATTGATTTAATTTAAATCAAAACCACACACACAAATGGGAACATTTTATAAAAAATGATCAATTTGCATGCTCATGGTGTTTGATGACGAGAGATGTGTGGGACAATTGCCAATTGTTGGTTGTTTGGTTATGAAAGAGAAAAGGCACATTCACAAGGCTTCATGTGTTTTGAGATTTTCCATTTTCAACCAAGAGCCCCCCCCAAATTTGCATGCCCATATCTTGTTCATATCTCCATGGGTTTCAACAATTCAACTTGGGTTGGATGCATCAAGAGGTAATCCATGAATTCTTTTTGAACTCCATTTTTATTCCTTCGCTCCCTTATAATTGAATTGTTATTCCTTTGAACACCGACCAGCTTACCTTAGTCCCAATTCATTTAAAAATTAGTTACCAATAGGTTTTGACCATAAGTTCAAGTTTTATTTTATTTTTTAAAAAGGTCAATTACTTGGTCTAATTTTAATGGAAATTCCAACAATATGTTGATACCTTAGAAACTTAGAATTTAGACTTGAACCTACCTAATAAAAAACATGCAAAATTTGATGATTATAACCAAAATATATAATGACATACTCTTGAGAGGGTGAAGATCCCCTAATGAACCAAAAACAAGAAGAAAGGAGGACATTCATATCATATAACCAATAAATAATAATGTTTTTTTTAATTAAAAAAAAACTAGAATAGCCATTGAAAGCAACCCACAATTGTCCCATTGGTATGATTTAGTGGTATGGCCCTTTTTTTTTGGTAACACAAAGGTTTTGGGGTCAAATTTCAAACCCATTGGTGTGTAGATGAAAGCTTTACCTTGTCCTTTGTCACTAGGCTTGACTTGGGAGTATTACTAACAACGTGTTAGTTGAATCTACTATTGTGTTTCAAAAAACATTCAACAAGTAACGCATCACTAAATGACTTTATCCTTTACGATAGGTTGCAACCTCAATCTAAAAACTTGCCTTCCTAGATCTAGAACTTTTCATTTGGATGCACATACTTCTAAGGAACATGCTCATCCATCATATGCACACAGAAAACTTCAAATGTCACTCACACATTGGTCAAGTTTGAGATAAAATTCTATGTTGAAATCCAACACCAATGCATGATCTCTTTCCTATAGGTAGAGCCAATAAAATCCACCAACACAAGGCAATGGGGAAAACATGGATTTTCTTGTTTTATTTTCAAAATCCAAATGTTGTGTTTGTTGACAAACATCCAATTCACGATTATATGTTGTACCATAATAGAATAACATGATGCAACTTGCAAGTGATAAGAAAATTGTAACATGATTAAGGTTTTATTGTTAAGTTGTAGAATATTCATAATTTAGTGAATAATCATTTGTAACGTAAGAGTTGTTAATAAGACATCATCCATCCATGGTAACATTACTAGAATAAAATGGATGAAAATATTCTAAGCTCCATTACGAGAACATCATCCCTAACTAATAAGTAGTCAAAAATTCGTAACACATAATTCATTTCTTATTCACATAATGTTTTTAAAACTTACCACATGGTTATCAATTTTGTAAAAATCATCAACTTTGAGATGCTACAAATTTGTTGCAAGGGTGGACTTGAATAGCCCTCTTCAAGTATTTATCTTGAATCACATACATCCCACATATATGACAATACAAATCCAAGATTTGTTTCCTAAAGATAAATCATATCCAAAAAAATTGTTACAATTTTTTCAATTGCCCATGTGGTTCATTCTAATTCAAGTGCGATGTTATTTTAATTAAAATACATACATGAACCATTTACAATATATTTGGAGAGTATAAAAATATTCAATACTAGGTCTTATGTCTAATGCTCGAATGAAATGGGATCCCAATTATCCAATTATTAGATATTAATGTTTGCGAATTGACATATTCAAATTTTGTGTTTAATTTTTACTTCTAAATTATATTTGGGATCTTATTTTTTACCAACTTTTATCACACTAGGTACTAATTAGTGTTGTGCATGTAAGTGTCAATGGCCATATATAGATTGTGTATAATTCACGTAAGTGTAAATGATTTACACTTACATGCCAATTTTTTATACATTTACACTTACATTGCTAGCATGTAAATGTTTTTTTTAACACTTACATGTGGGCAGTATAAAAAATATATATGTACTTACATGACCCCGTGTAAAAAATTAGGGTTGTGAAATATTCGTGTAAACATGTTAGGGTTAGGAAGGGAGTTACTTGTGTGTGCAACAACTCCTTCATTTGTTTTTACTATGTGCCATCACCGTTGGATCTTGCCATCATCCTTTTTCATGTTGTCTTCATGTGAGCAAGTTAGTATTTTACCCCTTCAAGGTCTTGCTCCCATCGTTGTTTGGTGTTCATGTGTTTGTGATGGTTGGTGTTATGTGTCGTCTTGCTCCCCTTTGTCATTTTATGTGCAAAAAACTAGAGTGGTGAAGTCCAATGTTGGTTGTTGTCATCACCATCATAAAGAACCTGCAAGCTTTTGTTGCCATCGTTTTGTTCAAGTGAGCAATGTCATGCCTTGACTGAACTATTATGGTGGTTTTTGCTTACTCATATGTTTTTCAAGGCGATGAAGCTTTGAAGCTTCAGTGGTTTCAAGTTTCAAACACCTCTTGTTTTTGTGCGTGCACGGTTTAAATCTTTTTCATCATTGTTTTGTTTACAACCTTGTTCTTGTTTGTTGTTGTTTGTGTGTGCAAGTTTTAGAAGCCAAGAAGGGAAAAATTTGACGCACTACTAAGCTTGACACATGGTGGAATGCATTGAACTCATCATTTTCCTCAATTGAACAAGGGCATGCCCTAACCCAACTTTCTTGGTGTTATTCGGCTTGCTCACGTGTTTCTCGGTGTGGTGAAGTTTTGTGAAGCTTTGGGGGTCTTGCACCTTTTGTTTTTGTGTGTGTGCGGTCTTGTTCATGTTTACTGTTGTTTTTGTGTGTGCAGTCTTGCTCTTGTTTATTGTTGTTTATGTTTGTGCAAGTTCTAGGAGCTAGGATCGGCAAAACAAGACACGTGGCTCTTTCAAGTGAGCAATGTTGCCTTGACCTAGCTCTTCTAGTGTTCTCTTACTTGCTTAGGTGTTTCTCAAGGTGCTAAAGTTCTATGAGGTTCAGGGGGTTTTGCACCTCTTGTTTTTGTGTGTGTGTAGTTTCTTCTTGTTTTTGTGTGTGCGATTTTGCTCATGTTAGTCATTGTGTCTATGTGTGTAGGTTATTAAAATTAAGATTGGTAGAACTCAACGTGTAGCAGAACATACAACACAACATAATAGAACTTGACACATAATGCAACAAAACTCGCAACACAACGCATTAGAGTTCGCAACATAGTGCAACAAAATCGTAGTGTAGCGCACCGCAATAGAGTCACAACATAACATAGTAGAGTTTGCAGTGTAATAAAGCTTGCAGTGTAACATAGTGCAATGCAATAGAACTTGCAACGAAACACAATAGAATTTGAACGCAATGTAATGCAACACGACACAACAAAGTTCACAACGTAACACGACAAAGTTTGTAATGCAGCATAGTTCGACGCATAACGTAGTAGAATTCGATGCGTAGCCCAATAAAACTTGACGCGCAACAAAGTTCGATGTGTGCTGAAGTTTGATGCGTGGTGAAGCTCAATGTGCGCCATTAGTTCCTTTAGGTGAGCAATTTCATGCCCCTAACTTAGCTATGTTGGTGGTATTTGTTTGCTCACATGTTTCTTAGGGTGGTGAAGCTATGTGAGGTTTTGGGGGTTTCGTGTTTTTTGTTTTCATGTGTGCACAATTTGTTCCTTTTCATTATTGTTCATGTGTGTGCGTTCTTGTTCATGTTCGTCATTGTTTCTATGTGTGTAGGTTTCAAGAGCCAAGATCAACGAAGATCAACGAAGTTCAACGTGCGATGAAGTTCAATGTGTGGCATTAGTTCTTTTAGGTGAGCAATACCATGCCCTTGACCTAGCTCTCTTGGTGTTTTCTACTTGCTCATGTGTTTCTCATGGTCATGATCAGTTTGTGACATTCTAACAGTTGCATGCCTCTTGTTTTGGTCTATGCAAGACCTTGATATTTTGTGTGTGCACAATCTTACTCCTATTTGATGTTTTTTTATGTGTGTAGGTTCCAGGAAGAGAAATTGGTGGAGCCCAATGTCACCACTAGCAAGTTCTTTAGGTGAGCAAGAACTTCCTAACTCACTTCTATAATTTGGTCATCATTTTCATGATTTTTCATCTTCTTCCAATTTCCCCTTCTTGTACTCTTGCTAGACTTCTTATTGCTTATTATGTGCGTGGACCAAAAGCGATATGACTCAAGGGATGACGTAAATGAATGCAGCTTGATCTTCACCATGTTTTTAAATTTATTTTAGGTTAGCAAGGCCTTTGGGTTGCCTAACCTTCACCCAAATGTTGTTGTTTTTTAGTTAGGAAACTTAAAAAAATCTAAGTTTAGAAGTTTGCAAATATTTGTTATTACTTGGTAAGGTCAATCAACAGTTCAGGTAACAATAGATCTCTACAAGTCAAGTGCTAGTATATTTCTACAATGCCAATTAAGATTATCTGAGGTTGTAAGTACAAGAACATTGTCAATTGGCGAATCATGTAGTAGTAGAGATTCTCTGTTACAATGAAGGATTGAGATCAAATAGGTGACTTATTTTAAATAACTATGGGATGTCACATTATGGATGTGCTACAATACTTGAATAGTAAAGAGGTATTTAAAGCACCTTAAACAAGTAGCAATAGTGATTTTGTGCAACAATAGTAACTTGATCTACAACAACAAATCAAAATTTGGACAAGAGCAATACTAAAAAGGTATATGAAGCACCTTAAACAAGCAGTAACAATGATTCGTGCAACAATAGTAATAATCTATAGCAATAGATCAAGTTTTGGATAGTAATAGGGTTTTTGAAGTGAACTCTCCTTTCTATTATCATTTTTGCATGTTTTGATTTGATTGAAAGAAGTCACAAATTGTGATCAAATATCTAATTTGTTTTTTCTATATTATTTTAGGGTATGGTAGAACAACTGGAACATTATGCAAAACTACAGACTTCCAACTCTTTGCCCTTTTAGGGAAAGCATCATGTGGAACTGTCCTTGGCTGAAGATAGTTTCTGAATCTTGTAGTTAGGGGAACATGTTTTTCATCTACATGTGTTAGCATGAACACCTCAATTTCAAATAATAGGGACATAGATCGAGCAAAATTTTTATTAACTTTACACAAACAAACTGAATTTTAGGCTGTTTATGGTCAAAAGTTTGTCCCATGGGCTTTTTTTGTTATGAACAATGGGGATCTTCGCAATTGTGATCAAGTGCAACAATTGAGATGTTTTATATGTTTTCCCAATGTTGTACCTCCTTTGATTGAAAAGAAGATTTAAAGGAAAAAGGGGATCATTGCTTACAACACCTCATTTGGGATTGGTTCCATGAAAAGGCATGTTGAAGCTAAACATCTTGAGATCATAACTCCATATGTTGAAGAAGTTGTCGCAGACAACATTTCAGGGTCATAGACAATGGATGATGCCCACTGTAAGGCCATGTAGTTAGCCAAGAAATGGTCCAAAGTAACACCTAGTGTTATTTTTGTTTTTTTTGGGAGCAAAATTCCTTATAAGAAGCAAGATGAAACTCAAAAGTTATTTATGGAAGACTTGGTGTTGCTAACGACTAAAGGGTTCTTCCCCTTAAACACATGTGAAAGTATCTTGCTACCCCCTAATCATCCATAAATCAAATGTTGCCATAATTGTAGGTGTGGCATTAAGCAAAGGTTGAACATGCAACTCTAAACAACATGTAACCATGTTTAGAATGATTTCTTCAAATAATGTTTTTTGAGAAAGAAAAACCACTAAGGGATCCAAAGAATTTGGATCTCCTAGTTCTTCTAATCAAGAATTGGCATGATAATCCCACAATTGGATTTGAGGCTAAGAAAGGACCTCAAGATGTGAATGAGTTTGGAGAGGCTGAGGAGGAGATACTAGATTTGTTGGATGCCGAATTTCCTAATGAGGTTGAGGGTCATGTTGAAAAGTGTGTAGAATTGGGACATGTATCCATGATTTCAGTAGTGTTTTGTTTATTCTACACATGGAACTTTTTTTGTTTTGATTAATCTCTTATCCCATGTTGTCATGTTGATGAATGTGCCAATTCTATGATCACATTGAAAACTAGAATTGATATGACTCTTTTCAAATGATCAATTTGATCAAAGTTTGCATGTTTTAGCATCTTCTTTATTTCATTTTTTGTTTTTTGTTTTGTTTTACTCGCATGTAAGTGTAAATGTAAAAAGTTTTACACTTACAGATCTTTACACGGCGTGTAAAAACAGTGTAAGTGATTGACACTTACACTTGCACTGTTTTACATGGCCAAAAATTATTTTTACAGCCTTACACTTACATGTTTCAAGTTTGTTAATTACAATTACACGTTTTGTGATCCTACATTTACACTTACATGGTGTGTAAAGAAAAACTTTGAAAAGATTTACACTTAACAGGGAGTGTAAGTCCTAAACTATATACACACAGAACACTGGTACAAATCTCTATTGATAGGTCTAGTGTGGTATAAATTATTATATATTATTTTAAAGAAAAATGAAATTCATAAAATATTGGAGATATGGATCATGGCACAACATTGAATGTAACTTGTACCAATTAAAGACACTAGAATCTCAAATGTATAAGTTGCACTATAAACCTAAATGCAATTAGTGAACGGATGATATTTTTCAGTTGTTAACATTTGGACGTCGATGAAAAACTTAAATTAGGTTCATGAACATTGATATATTTTTCAATTGCAACTAATTTTCACAAAACATTTAATTAGTAGTAAAAACTGATTATTATGAAAAAGGTTAAACCTTGCATTTGACAATACTATAATGGACTCACAGGCTGCTTTTTTTGGAATAATTGACATATATTTTACATTTTTATTACAAGTGAATAATGCCTTTTTAATTAAGTCACACACAAGATTCCATATTGAAATTTTATTTTTAAAACCCTAAGTTGAATGTAGTATTGCATTACTTGATCCCCAAGATAACATCATAGTGAAGACTATGCTAGTACAAGCCAGCTTTGAAAAGAGGGAATACCTGTAAAACCATGATATTATGATTTTCGTGAACAAAAAGTTCTTGAATGTTGTTGTGCCCAGACTTGACCCGAAATCGAACAAATGAGAAAAATCATCAAAGTGCAAGAATGACTAAGAACATCAATGGAAGAAGACATACTATATATATGTGATGAAATAGTTCAAGATGGGAAAAATGACAATGTCGTGAGATAAATATGCTACATTATCATCTCATATTGCTCTGCTTTCAATCTAGTTGCAAAAAAACATTTAAAGCACACTAAAACCCAAAACCAAAGCCGGTAATTTACAGCACCATTAAGTGTTAAGTGAGTAAATGAACTGGCTAAACTAATATTATTTTACATTAAGGAACCAAGCTTAGTGAAACCGTGTGCTCCTTTCTAACTCTTGAGAAGAGCCACAGAGTACATTTAGGGTGTCCAAAGATGCACCATACCGATCAATCAAACCTTGTAAGGTTTGTGTGAAAAGAAGTACAACAATAAAAAAGGAAAGGAGTTCTTTAGAAACAGCTACAAAAAACAAACCCATCTTCCCACTTTCTTTCAAATTGGAAGGATTTGAGAGTAATGTGCAGAACGCAAAGCTAAAATAAGAAAGGAGTTGGATTAATTCTTTTGTTTCCAATGGACATTCATGAAAAGCCCATTTGATTCATGCAATAGATTTTTTTTCACCTCCACCGGATGGCAGGCTTTGTTTCTCCACCTCCATAAGAATCTCTTCGCCTTGGTGACTCTGCTCCTATTTCACCCTCAGACTTCTCATTCCAGATCCTGCCCTTTGGACTAACATGTGTCTGAAAAACAACACAAACTTGCTGCAAATGTTAGTACAAAAGAAGAGATGGAGATGGATTACAGCCAAAACTGAAAATAGCTTCATGATAGCCACTGAAAGCTTTCCAAATGAGAACCACAAAATGTCAAAGAGTGTTCAGTGAGGTTAAGCGTAGGGTTATGTCCGAGTACAAGGGCATTACAGGAAGGAGGGACCATGCAAGGCAATAACCAAGCACTAGTGTGATTCCAGTAATGCCCATGTTGTCCAAGGGCATTACCTCATGTAAAGGCACAAGTGGAAATTTTCTTTCTGACTCAAATGGACACAATTTGAGCAAGTGATGCGATGGATAGGATACATAACACAAATTAAAAAACAGAAGCACCCACCTTGAAAAACAAAAGAACCAGCCTAAAAATGGAAGATCCTGCTGTACAATGAAATAGTTGCATGGGACACAAAATAAACCCCCATTTGCTTGTGGAGGATAGATTTCACTTTAGTACATGACTGACCTTAACACTAAAAAAATTCCACATGGGCTTTAAGAAGTAGAAAAACTCAATACCCATTATTGATAAGTACCATCTTTTAGCAAATTCTTGTTATTGTTTGAAATGGACAACAGAAGATTACCTGAAAGGAATTGGCGTGCTGGTTGCGGGTAGTGCTACTTTGGGAATTGGACTTGCCAAGTTGTGCACCACCAGCACCACCACCTTGAGATAGACGTCTTTGAGGAGGCTTGGCACGCATCTCCATATCATCAGGATTTCGATTCTTGGGATTGCTGAGAGAACGAAACTTGGCTTTTGCTGACTCTGTGGCAGTCATGTAGCGGCTCGTTGTTGTTGTTGCTGTGCTGCTGCTGCTCTTGAAGCTCGTTGGGACAGCATTCTCTCCATTTTCTTCCCCCACAGCCTTGTCATTCATTGTGTTCATCTCTGATTTTCCATTACCTGTTACAAAATTCATGAAGTGACCACAAGTTCAGGAGCTTCTGTGAAGGGGTAAAAAGGACCTTGAAACAGGCTGCTGTTCTGGGAATGAGGGCCTCAAGCAATGTGGGTAGAATTTGCTGTTACAAATGGACAGCTGTTATTCATTTGAGAGGAGAGGAGGCACCTTACCCATAAGGTATCATCCTCTGTTGAGGCACAAATTCTACTGAGGCTAATACATGCCCCTCCACATACACTAGAAAAGCTCTACTGGTTCTTTACATACAGGAGAGGCTGGCAGGCTGAGTACAGGCTGCCAAATTTTTTGGAAGGGTCTAAAGATACACCCTTCCCCTTCATAAAGAACCTTCAAGAAAATTTGTGTTGACTCACTTCAAATGTGAAAGAAAGAGCTATGAACATAGAAATAAAAAAGAGGTAGCTTCCAAATTATGGATGGTCTGCTGACAGTCTGGTGTGTGATCTTCCAGGAATCGGAAGGCCCTGCACCAGATTTCACTCTAAAGAAGTCCTTGAAATACACTAGAGAAATTCTACCAGTCCTTCACATGTGTGTGTGTGAGAGAGAGAGTAAACTCTATTTGATCACTTAGGTCATCACATGTGCCTGTTAAACCCTCATCAGGTCAGGCAGAGTGCAACTTTACCTGTGGGGCTCAGCTTCACATTCACCTTGCTGCCAGTGCTTCCACCACCCTGGTGCTCATGTTGTTCGTAGCCATCCATCAGGGTTGACAAGTTGCAGCTCTCCAAACACATCATCAGTTCACTTGTTTCTCCATCTTTAACAACCCCATTCTCTTCTTCTTCTGCTTCTTCTTCTTCTTCTTCTTCTTCATCTTCCTTAAGTGACGAGACTCCAGGAAGATCTGGTGACAACTGAGCCTGCAAAGGTGATGGAGCTGTTGCTGTAGGAGAAAAAGGTGCATGCAAGGAATCCATTGAAGCCAGTGGGGTTGTCAGGACTGCCATAGTAGATTCATCCAATGCTGGTGGTGATGGAGGCACTCTTGAGGGTGGTGAATCAGCAAAGCCCTTGAGAGGTGGCAGCGATGGGCCTTCTGGGGTGGATGGTTCAAGCAGCTGAGAGTCCACTTGGTTGTAGGTAACAGGAGGTGAGTGTACCACATCTACAAGAGCCGGCATTGGTTTGGACACAGAGAATGGATCAGTTACAGAAGGTGGGGTTGGAAGTGGGAAGGGAATAGATTTGAACAGACTCTCTTGAACCGGGCTTTTTGAATTTCTGATCTGAGGATTCAAAGCTCCTGCTGCCAGAAGGTTCTCACCATCAACTTTTTTCTTCACCTTCTTTGTCATACTGCCAGCTTCAGCTTCCTTCGTGCCACTATCACAAAATTTTCCTGGAGATGCTTCAGAAACAGTAGTAGTTCTGCAAACTGATGTCTCCTTCTGATCATCAAGATAATGATTCTCCCAAGGACGTGCAGCTGTCCACCGCTCCAGCCAGCTCCAAATCCAGTGACGCTGATGGTCACTTTCACCATCCATGAGCAAGGACATTGGATTTGATACATTTTGCTTCAGCTTCAGAAACAAAAGGTTCACAACTTCAGAATCACTCAGTGGTCCACCAAAATAATATCAGTAAAACACACACAAGATTAGTAGGTGCCATTTTATGTATGTATGTGGGAAATGCAAAGTCCTGAGGTACTTCAAAGAGGTACAAGTACCTATTTCAAAGTTGTTATGAAGATACACAGGCCACAACAATCTGCAATGAACTAGACTGGTTCCCACTACTACCTGTTGTGAGAAGGGCACATGAGCTACAATTCGCTCATGTTTCCAAGTACCATCTTCAAGACTTTGTGTAAAGCTTGCATCCCAGCGCTCTGCCTGAAACTTGCATGATGAAGCATCAGCATCAGCAGCCATGTGAGAAAATGACAAAGGTGGAAAACAAAGAAGACCCATTTCAATAAAGAGTTAGTCATCTGCTTTAAACCTCTGTGTGCATGGTTTCCGACACTGAGAGACAGAAGAGAGAAGGAAAGACAGAACAGAGAAATTTTCTGAGGAGACAAATATCTTCTGAAGTTTCAGAAATGTACATTACCGAGATATCTTGATTTGCACAAGAGCCATTGATCTGCCGATGTCGTAGCAATTTGTATTGTACAGCTTGCCCCTCCTTAGACATTCGAACACGATGACCACGGACTCGAGCTTGAACACGAACAAGGGCTTCCACAGCTCGCAGCGTAGTACCCGCTTGCCTTCTCACTCTATGGCCACGAACCAGGGCTTGAAGTCTGACCAGCCCTTTCAAAGCCCGTAGTTTCCACCCAGTCCAACACAACAACATAGCGCAACACAATGTGACACAGGCCCCACCACACACACACACACACACACACACACAAAAACCATTTTTTCATTACAAGCTTTCCAATACTTCTCATTTGCCATCTGTACCTGCAAACCTCACAAGTTGGGGAGAAAAAACAAACAAACAATGACAGACCGAAAGATTGACAGACCAACAGACAGACAGACAGCATGTGCTGTGAACCTTCAAGAAAGAGGAGGTTGAAATGGAATTTTTGTTTCACATACCAAGGAACCTCTTGCAAAAGCTTGCTCAATCCTGGTAACTGTTGGATCTGCTGATGAACTTTCGTCCTGCTCTTGATGCAGCACCAACTCTGATGCAGATTGCTTTGCATGATTGCTCCCATTGGTACTAATACTCTCCACATCTCTGGCTGCTGCTGCCAGTGGTGGTGACAACTCCCATTTGTGTTCCTTCTCCTGAGAGCTGTTATCAACTATCACATGTGCATCTGTGGCTGCTGCTGCTGCCCCTATGACAGCAGTAGTAGTAATGGGTGGTTGCTTCTTATTATTACTTCGTCCCTGCTGCTGCTGCTCAGCTTCATCAAGGCTCATTTTTCCAAAGGAAGGAAGTGGAAGAGGTGTTGGCTCTTGGAGAAGAGTCATAGTCGAGGCAGTGATGCTGCTGCCGAATTTCTCATTAGTGTGGATTTTCTGCAACACACAAATGAAACCATCACAATTCAGAACAATCACCACTTTCTCTCTTCTCTCCCTTCCTATACCACATGTTGTTGACATTGCACAGCACAAAGTTGCCAACAATTTGTGTAAAAATGCTTGAGAGACACAAAAATACCAAACATAAAAACCCAGGCAACGACAACAAGATTTCATTGTCTGCCTCCTGATCTGCTGCTCAAGTCTATTTAGTTTTGTCACATTCAAGTTGGTACAGAAATCAGGAGAAATCATGAGAGTAGTAGTGCATGGGACTACTGACTTTCACTGTATCTGAATCTTTGTTGTCAGACTTTTCCTTTGATGGTGATCTGAAAGCCTTCTTCACTGCTTGAAACCATGCTGTGGTTTTGTTCGGTTTCCCCATTGCTAACTAGTTTCCAACACTGCGCCTTTGCCCACTTTCACAGGTGTAAGCTTAGAAGAAGAAGGAAGAACACCTGGCACCTGCTGCATGTGTGAAGAAGAGCAGCACTTAGACACCCATCAGAGGCCACAGAGAAGAAATCATCATGTGTTGAGGAAGAGCATTTTACCAACACTCAGAGATGAATCGATGAATGCCTTGGATAATCAATCCCCACCTGCATCCCCATATTCTAGAATACCTGGAAAAACGCAACATCTGAAAGAACCGGAAGAAAGTTTTGCAACCATCAACAGGATCTGAAAGAACTGGAAGTAAGACTTCCAAGCAGCAACAGGATCTGAAAGAACCGGGAGAAAGACTTGCAACCAGCAACAGGATCTGGAAGAACCGGGGAGAAACACTTGAAACAGCAACAGGATCTGAATGAACGTCTGGAAGAAAGAACTTGCAACAGCAACCGATACCAGAGCGGCAAGCAGGCAGACATGCAGGAGGTGATGCGTGAAGAAGATGCCTAAGCTCTCTTAGTGCTTGCTTATTACCTCCTACCTAGAGTTAGTGCTTGTACCTCAAAAGCTCAATGACGACTCCCAGGAGGATCAAAGCTTCTCAAGCTCTCAACTATGCCTCTACTTCTCCTTCTCGCAACACTCACCAAGTAGGAGAATCCAAGATTCTCAAGTTCTCAACTTTGCTTCTTCTCTGTCTCCTTTTTCTTCTTCTTCACGTCAATGCACCACCACCACAGTCACTAAGTAGCAGGATCAAAGCTTCTCAAGCTCTCAACTTTACCTATACTTCTCCTTTTTCTTCTTCAAGCCAATACACCACCACTCATTAAGTAGGAGGATCAAAGCTTCTCCAGCTCTCAACTTTACCTATACTTTCTTTTCTTCTCCTTCTCCTTCTTCCTTCTTCAAGCCAATGCACCACCATTCACTAAGTAGAAGGATCAAAGCTTCTCAAGCTCTCAACTTCACCTATACTTCTCTTCTTCTTGTTCTCCTCCTTCTTTCGAGCCAATCCAACACCACTCACTAAATAGGAGGAAGACAGCTTCTCAACCTCTCAACTTTACCTATACTTCTCTCCCTTCTTTTTCTTCAAGCCAATGCACCACCGCTCACTAAGTAGGAGGATCACAGCTTCTCAAGCTCTCAACTTTACCTATACTTCTCTCTCTTCTTCTTCTTCAAGCCAATGCACCACCGCTCACTAAGTAGTAGGATCACAGCTTCTCAAGCTCTCAACTTTACCTATACTTCTCTCCCTTCTTCTTCTTCTTCTTCTTCAAGCCAATGCACCACCACTCACTAAGTAGGAGGATCAAAGCTTCTCAACTTTGCCTATACCTCTTCTTCTTCTTCTTCTTCTTCTGCTTCTTTTTCCTTTGGCTCAAGGGAAGACAACTGATGATCTACCTCCTATTTTTGCAAACAGACCTAAACTAAAAAAGCCTGCTGCTGCTGCTGCTGCAACACTCAAGTTCTCAACTTTGCCTGGAGTTCAGCTTCTTCCTCTTCAAGTTCTCAACTTTTCAGCTGGAAATTCTTCTTCTTCTTCTTCTTGGTGGGTTCTTTTTTGGGTTTGGTTCAAAGGGGAGACCAACTGATGATATTCTCCTTTCTGCAAACAAAGCCAAAACTAAAAAAGCCTGCTGCTGCTGCTGCTACTGCTGCTGCAACTACTGCAACACTACTACTACTACTACTACTACTGTGGTCCTCCTGACTTGTTCTTACAAGCAAGCAAATGCCTGTGACGCCATTGCTGCTCCCACCATCCTCGCTGCACAACAAAATCCTTTTTTCTGTTTTTTCTTTTCTTTTTTTTTCCAATTTTGTGATGAAGCTCCCTCCAGTGGTGTTCATCCAAAGTATATTTAGCCAAATTTGGCGATATCCAAAATATATCAATAGTAGAAAACCACGAATACCTTTTAAGTTTTCATATTCTAGGCAATTTTTGTGGCGATTTGGCTTTTCATTTTTTTTCGTTTTCTGGCGAATGAATTGCTTCCAAAAAACAGGGAATTTGTGACGGAATATTCCATTAAATTATTTATTTTTTCACAAAATGGCGAAAGTTCGTGACCAAACAAAAATCACTGCTTCTTCATTCTTCTTCTTCTTCGTCTTTCTAGGTTTTTTTTATTGGCGAAACTCAAATTTTAAAATTAGAAAATAAAGTGATTTTGGAGGTTTTCAATGGCCTGAAGTGAGGGAAAAAAATAGCGACAAATCGCCAGATTTCTGTACTTGGGTTTTCCAGTCTGTAAGTCAAAAGATAAAAGGATGATTAAAGATTTGTATTTCGTGTTTGGTTAATAGCCAGATTTGGCTAAATCTTCCAGGGATGATCGCCACTTTTTGTACATGTTCCGATGGATGATAGCCACTTTTGTCTACAAATAAAAATTCCTAAAACAAAAACTGCAAGTTCCTTCACGTTCTCTTCACTTGCTCTTTTTTTCTCACAGCTCTTTCATTTACTTTGTCCAATTGCAAACATTTTTATTCATTTTTATTTTAATTTAGAAATTTTGAAGATTTAAAATAAAAAAATTGGCTCTTTTGACTGTAAATTAGAAAAACATAGCGAATTTTTCCACCCAAAAAAGGCAATATTAGTCAAATTTGTACTAGAAAAAATATATTTCCAAAATTTTTAAATAAAGAAAAACCAATGGTAAAGAAAGGAAGGAGAGACTAGTATTTGTTGGCTTTGTTACTGTAAATTAGAAAAATTAGAAAAAAAAATCCCAAAAATACCAAAATTAGTCAAAATTACACTACTAAAACATTTTATTTTTTTTAAATTTAAATTTGTCCTAAAAATACACTGGTAGGCTAGGTAATGAAGGAGAGACTAGGTATTGGAACTATGCCTAGTTTTTCATTTGGTCCCACATTTAGAGTGAGTGTTCACCAGGTGTTGTTGTTATGGAGTGAATGAATGAACTCTTTGTGAGTTAAATTTTACAACAATTTAGGAAAATTAAGAACAAAACTGTTCTTGATTTTTTTTTTGTTCTCACAGATCTTTTACTGGGTAAAATTTGGAAGAAATTAATTTGTTGTCCTTCCTGCCTGTAAGAAAGGAAGGTTCAAAGGGTGAGAGACTATGGAACAATGTAGTTTTCATTTGGTTGCCCACATTTTGAGGGAATGTTAAGTGTGTTGTTGCTAATGTTTCAAAGGATGAGCTTTGTGAGTTTCATATTCGGTTTCTTTTTTCTTGCACATTTGTCACTGGCTAACTTGTTGTTCTTCATAGCTCTCATAGGGGCATTAGTAATTACCATTTGCAAACTAGAATTGTATTTTTTCAATCAATTCCCTTTTCCATCATTTGCCTTCTTTCTCCTTGTCTTGCTCTTTCTCCTCTTGAATGAATAGGAAGTAAATGAAACTCATTTTTATGTCACACATTTTTCATATTGCTCCCAATCGCTGTAAATTTTTTTGTGAGTCTTTTGGATGGTAGATCATTGGCACTCTCTAGCTTATGTTCATAAGAATAAGTGGCAATCAAGATTCACAAAACGTGTAACAATTGATTATAGCACATTCAATTATATGAAATTTGGGCTACAAATCATGTTAGAAATAGATTTTTTTTTGTTGACAAGGATGCTCATATTTTGAATGTATTTGTGCAATTAAAATGAAAACTCAATCAAAAAGAATGTGATTAGTAAGAAATGTGTGAGGTGTCATGTGCAAGACCAACAAAAATTAAGGTTATAGGAGTGCAAACGTATGCAAAAGGTGTGATGAAAATGTTGATCCATAGTTTTAAAACAAGTGGCTTGAATCATGGGTATATATTAAAACAAGTATTATAGTACCTTGAATCTCACAAGGCCCTTATTTTTCACAATCCAAAACTTTTGTTAACTTTTTTACAACAAATTCATCTCATAATATTTAAGAATCATATTTGATGCCATGATGCACATGAATCCATAATTGCATTAAATCTTGTCAACATTATTAATGTAGTGAAACCTTTTGCACAAGCTTTCTAAAATGAACAATGTGCATTTGGAGTACACCACCATGACAATCAAGAGGAAAAAGAAATGACCTAGGTAAGGATCTCGTCAAGGGGGTTGAACCACAATCTATTTACAAATTCTTCAAACTAAAGTGAAAGAGAATTTGCACAAAAACAAGCCACTTTAGAATCTAAATAACTTCCAAATTTTTTGTTCTAAAATTTACTATGATGGGGCAAATTTGCTACACCATCATTTTCTTTCTATCCCCAATGCAGCAACCTACAATAATCCAATCACTCCACCCAACCCAATTAAAAATAGGTAACAAAAATAACAAAATGCAATGAATGTAAACATACATGAATGTACATTGGTCCTTTACAAATTGGACATCAATTTCCCCATCTTCCATGGTCACCATAGACACCCAATCAATATTATGACATGTCTTGTGCAACATAAAAAAACAATCATTGAATTGAAATGTAGCATACTTGCTATATGTTTATGGCTCCAAATATGACACCATGTGAAAAACATCACAAATATTAATCACCAAGTTGTTGAACATTTGAAATTGGGGGTGATCATATCTTTTCAATGGGTCCACATACATTGCATATAAATCAACAATAGTGACAATGATAGAGGTCACAAGATTACGTCTAATGAACTCCACCTTGGGTTAACTTAGCTTTGCCTCCAACATGGACAACACACAAATTAATCTCAAAACAGTGTCACAATCACACAACAGATGATAAACGTTCTTTGCAATTGCATTCCTAGCAAGGTTATCACCCATCTTTACTACAAGACTTTTATATTTGGCCAACATATGTTTGGCAAGCACATGCATCAAGATCCATTGAATTTTAATATTGTGAAAGATCTTCAAACCTATTGTTTACAATATTTCTAACTTCTTCCCATGCTCCACTCCATGTGCCTCTTAGGAAAATGAAAAAAAAACACATACGTGATTATAATAAAAACTTCAATTTTCCCAACCAATGGTAGGCTCAAGAATGTTTGCATGATTGAATTGCCCCTATGTGCCATGTAATGGATGCTAGTGACAAATGGGGCATGCCTTTCCATGAACTACATTATCATCCTTATCTTCAAACCTTGACATCTAATCATATCATCCACACCAAACCATACAAACTTGGATGTTAAACCCCCATCAAAAAATCCCCAAAAGTGTGAACAAAATTCACCAACATGGTAATGAGGTTGTCTAACTCACCTCATTCAATGACCTTTTGCAGATTCAAGAGTAAAAGCACCCTGACTCACCTCCTTTAATGACCTTTTGCATATTCAAGAGTAAAAGCACCTTTCTTCAATTTTCAACCACATAACCGTGAATTGAAATCTAACTTTGGTTATAAAAAATGTGACTATCACAATTAAAGTAAAAAATTATGGCCTTTTGAACTAAATTTTTAATAGTAGCCAAAACCATGTTGTGCATACAATCTACCATTCCCCACCCATTGGAATCACTCAAGTGCATCTTAGGCACCTTCTCAACTTTAAAAAATGCAAAAAAGTTTTCCATGCACTCATAATCTATCATTGGCTTGCCATGTTTCAAAAAGTGAAACATAATAACAAATTGGAGAATTTTTTTCTTCTTGCAAGTCCTTTTTGCATTCAACATTTGATCTATAACAAAATCAAGCCCTATAGTGTCGTATATCTTTTTTTTCACATGTAAAATTCACCTTCTTTCTATTTAGGTCTTAATCACTTACATTTCTTTCTATGAGTGTGTTTACGAAACCCATCCAACTTGGGCACCAAAAGTTTATCCAATGTTCAACTTATGTGTAGATCTTACATTGAACATGGTGCATTTGGTCATTTTCATTAAAAGAAAAACTATCATTTGCAACAAAGTTTTGCACTTAAAAAATGTTGTTTATAACTACCTTTCAATAACAAACAAAAAGTAGTTGCAAACAATATATTTCAATTGCAAAAATTGGTTGCAAACAATAATTTTCCTTCTTGTGCTTCCCTTATTATTAGCTCAACCTAAGGAAATTCCTTAGGATTTCCCATGAAGTTTTTTCTTTTTGAAAGGGTATGTAATAGGGACAATGAACCTTGGTTCATTAGATTCAAGGCTTGGAATAGTTGTACCTAAACCAAGGTTAAATCCAAAAGGAATACACACTATATAGGTTGGAATGTATCCAACTATATGTTTGTAAAACCTGATTCCAAGGTTGAAATTGCACCCAAAGTGACAATCCTACCCTTTCTTAAAAAAAAGAAAAAGAACTTGAAATTTGTGGGGTTCTTCAAGGGTGCCATGGTAGTTTAAAAACATATTGGAAACCAATTAATTTAGTTTGAAGGGTAATTATTGGCTAGATTTTTAATAAGATTGATTATCAACTTGTTTGACTTTTTGTTTCCCTCTTTAGAACATCATAATATCTCTTTTACAATTCTTACAATTACATCACAATAACTATAATATCAATGGTCTAAATTTCTCTTAAGTCAATAAAAAAAGACATCATGAAACCAACTTGACCATGTAAACATAGGTTCAAATTTTGGTACAATAATCAGAGATTTATAATAAATGCAACATCTTATTCGATTTGGGGTTAATACTCAAGGTGAACAAGAATAACTATAAGGAAAAAAAGAAAATTATAAATCTTTCGACCTACCTCATTAATTCCTTGTTTTGGCTAGTTAAATTTTAATGTGAACCATTTGGTGTTCCATGAATTAAAGTAGGCATGGCATAATTAATACCAACACCCCATATTGGCTATAATTGTAAACACAAAACATGTAGTTGATGTAACATAACATAGCTATAATTGATAGTTTCCGAAAAGGAAGAATAGGATCCATGGTTGTACGTACCAACTTGGATTGAAACAAAATAATGCAAAATCGATAATTGGAATAAAGTTATGAGATTACTAAATGGAGATTTCTTTTGTGTTTCCTACATGCCATGTACCTTACCATATGGACAAAACAAATTAATCAGTAAAGGTGTTGACATTGATGTTCAACATCATTTAAATACAAGAACATATAGGTATTTAATGTAATTTGCTTGATAATCTAAAACTATATTCTGGATTATGCCATTGTTTTTGGTTTTCTCCTTGGGAACCTTAAAACTAAAAGGTTTTGATGGCATGGGATTTAGAATTTTTTTGCTTTTGCACAAAGTGATGTAGTAGGTTTTCCTATTTTGATTCATAGATTGACAATCTAAAACAATTGGCACCAAATACTTACAAGTAATGATAGCAAAATAATGGTTCAATATGTTGGATGGAATTATAAGAAACTTGGATTTAACATTGTTACATAGAATGTGTCCCTTGGAAATCACATTTACAAGATCTGAAAATTTTCATCAAACATTTGAAATAATTTACAAACTACAATTAAGGTTGATAGCACCAAGTGCATCTTTTATAACGATAAACAAATTATTCTAAGTGTGACCATTAAATGAATGTTGGGCTCATGAAGACATATACAAATCATAAGTCTCCATGCAATATGTTATATATGAAATTATTGTTTTGAATACTAGAATCTTCACTACATTTATGGCAAGAGAATGAAATAGAAGGGTGCCATGCTCACTAAAGTAATCAATAACACACATACAATGTGTTAGTAGTCACAAGATACGTATGCAACATTCTAAAGCAAAACATGTAATTAGTCACAAAGTTTCCATCACAAGACCACCAACAATAAAATTGGGAAACTTAACTAGGATATTGGCTAGCAGAATATAAACAAAAGAAAAAGAGGTAACCAATAAAAAAATAAGAGTACAATAAGAGGATTAGTTATGGAAGTGATAAAAAATGCCCGCCCCAAAGAAACCAAACAAAAATTTGTTGGTACTAACTTTGTCAATAGCATTATCAAAGCCATGTTACAAGAATTGTGGGCTTTTAATATGCAAAAGCAAAGATCAAATATGAATATATTTTTTAAGCACAAAAGTAATTCAAAATTTAAACCTCAAACCTTAGAAATGAATGTGATTGTCAAAACAACAACACAAACCCGTTTTTTGATTTTTCTAATACCTTATAATGACCTTAAACCCACATGAGGATTACCACAAGGCATATTAAATATTGATACAATCTAACCTTACACAATGATTAAAAACTTAACTTATTATAGATTGAAGTATCATAAACCCACGTTGAAAATTTCGTAATGTTAAATAGTGGCGATGCTTATGGAATAGTTGAACCCTAAACTTTTGGATCTCCTTGTCACTCATTGAAATAAAATATGCATACACATGCACATGCAAAGAAAACATGAATCCAAATAACATAATCCAAGCAAACATAAAGGAATTAAAATGCCACCTTTGCATTATAAAAAAAACATTTGAACATAATTTATATGGGACATTCTCCAATCGAGCTCTAAGAAAATTGAACACCCACTAATGATAATGAAGCTTAACCAAGTACTTTAATATGCATTCATATTTACAAGGCTCAAAAATTTGTTGTTGATTGCCCTATTGCAAATATGGTATAAATGTAACTTGTGTGGCAATAACTAACACAATGAAAAATTATGATGAAAAATTAAGGGTGGATGAAAGAGTTCCTTCAACCATTGAAAGTAGTACACGACAAATTTTTGATAGTTGATGGTGATGGGTGGTGCTATAAATTTTTGGATTGTTTTGCATTGTGTGATTTGTTGTTTTGCAAGTTATGTGTGACGACTTATGACAATGTTCAATGTTGATGTTTTGTTCGTTGTTCTTGATTGTTGGAATGCTAGTGAATATTGTGTTGGATTTGACATTTGCGATTTATGGGAGGTTCAAACAATTTGTGGAACATTGGTTTTCGAAGATAATAAAAAGTTAAGTCTACAATTTATGAAAGAACTTTAGACCACATTAGTGTATGCCTTTTTTGTTTTGTTGGGTGATAGTGAATAAATACTTTTGTGTTGCACCGAACCTTTAGAGGAAGCATGAATTTTCCACTACACATAATGTTTCAATAGATGAGTTTAGGTTCATAATTAGGACTTAGGGATCAAAATTCAAGGAAGTGATGCAAATCTCTAGGGATTTTGGAATGATCCAAATGGTAGGTCATTGTGGTGATGTTAGATGTTGTTAGATATGTTCATTTGAGTCATGTTGGGTTGTGTTGTTGGGGATTGGGTATCCACTTGAGTGGGAGCTTTGAAATAATGTTATGTTGTGAAGGAGTCCAAATTGTTAAGGGAAAGATTTGTCATTGGGCATATGGAACATCACATTATATTTGTCAAATTCCTAGGTCAATGTAGTTCAATATGGGTTTTCATGTTGTTATGTTGTGTTATTGTTGATGGGGATTACATGTGTTAAGAATTGGGAAACAAACACCTTTTTTATTTGGGACATTTTATAACATTATGGTAGAGAGGGTGTGGTCATGTAACATTTGTTGGGTCTTCTATGTTGGGAAGAGTTCAATTATTGTGTGGTCTACCATTATAAGGATCAGTGCACTTTGATCCTCGATGATCCATAGCTTAGAGAAATTTGATCATGTAAAATACCATTGAGGAAAATTAATTGTGATGGTTTTTGAATTCAAGTAACATTATGTTGTTGCACATGGCCAACTTGGTTGCATAAATTTTGTATTGTATAACTAGGGAAATACTATGGTCTAGTTTCTTTTCATTACAAAACATCCAAAGGATGGCCACTAGCCCAAATGCAAAAGGTGAAAGCATGAATAGGGGGACTATTTGGATTGTTACACTTGTAATTATTTTGGATTACATACAAATGTAAAATTTAAAGCCATATTCAAAATTAACATGATCAAAATTTTAATTATTCATGTTATCATATACTTCAATGGGAATCATCATAAAAACATTTGGATGAATTAAAAAACTATGGACTTGTAATGGACTTTTGAAATGACAACACTACGTTTGTCACATAGAGAAAATGAAAAATGTGGATTCGACAAAACATCAAAGTAGTGTCAAAATAAATAAAGAAAAGTTAAAGCATCATCAAATGAATAATTGATTAGTGAAATGCATTGAAATTTTCCTAACATATATTTTTTTAATAAAAAAATCTTAAATGACATTATTGTTATAAATTTTATCCTTGGGAGTCCATTTCACATTAAATTTTTTAGTCTTTTGCATGGATTTTTTTATCATTCACATGTTTAGGGATATTCATAGGCTGGGTTATTAATATTTACAATTAAAGCATAGGGGATAATTATAAGATTTATGGTTTGATAATTGTTAAAACTGTAAAAAAATTGTTAATGTTAGATTATGGACTTTCAAATGCCATTTTTGAGACATCTAACCATGTTTTTGCCCCAAAAATCCTTGCAAGTATGAAAGTAGCAAGGGAGGAAAATAGTTGCGAAAACAAATGAAAATTCAAAAAAATTACATGAATCACAACTATTATAAATTCAAAAAAGGTAATTTGGTCACCATGAAATGAATGTCAAGCTCCTATGCAAATTTGGAAATCATAGGAAGTGGTGATGGACAATAATCACCCGATGCAATATGATGAACCTTAAATCAAACCTTTGCATTTCTTGCAATTATTTTGTTTTCTCCCTTTATATGATTCACAACCTACTACCATTGGATTTCATATTCAAGCAAAATTTTGTGCAATGTTTTTTGACTACTCTTCATAACACTTATTATATGACATACCATTTGCACACCAAAATCATATTGTGTATTTTTTATTTTTTGTATCATTTAAAATTTTCCCTCCTTTTCTACCTTGATGGCTAATACGTAAAGCTCCTTTTTTTTTTTCCTCAAATGGTATTTAGTATTTACTTGATTAATTGATTTTTATTTTAGTAACATATTATGGAACCTTGCCAAACTTAATTTTTAAAAAAATACCCACCCAAAAGGGGAAAGGGAAGAAAAAAAAAAGAGGACCAACATCCAACCAAGAAAGAACTCCCAAAAATGCAAATGCACCAACTAGAGCCACAAAAGAAAGCAACGTTATTGTAGTAGCTTTACCATTTCAGCATAAATTAAATTATATTTCATTTTGCCGAACTTTTAAAAAAATTTCATTATTTGTGCCAAAATTTTAATAAATTTAAAAGTTCAACTATTAGGATTTGAACCATAGACCTTCCATGATAGTGGTTGAGAATTGAAGCAATCTAAACCCATTAAATTGCTCTATGACATTGATTGATAAAGTCTTGCTTATTATTTTGTATAATCATTACTTGCTGAAAATTTTGATAATTAAAAAACTAGGAGCTTAAGTTAAGATTTCAAATTTAAATAATTATTCGACAATTTGTTGCCGAAATGGTAAAGATACTATGGTAACCCACCAAAGGGAGTCCAAATAACAATCTAAGTCTAAAACCCTCACTAGTCACATGAAGCATATTCGACAAAAAATTACACGGGAAACTTGAAAAAACACATGGCTTGGAAAATGTCTCCCCAACAACAATGGCTCATCTCAATACAATACAGTAGTGGCTTGAACTCTTTGTACACCATTTGCATCATGCAAAGGAAAACTTTAGATTCTTCAACTTGAAATTTCTTTTTGCTAAAGGCAAGATGACTTCTCCAATGGGAAAATTTGCTCTAGGAAGAACCCTTTTTTGTGCACACCAAAATGCCAAAAATATTTTAGCCTTTTGAACTTGAACTTCTTCCTCAAGGAAGTGGACTTCTGCAACAAGGAAATTTGATGATTTCTCCCAAAAATATGACCTGTGGGTTATTGTCACATAGGGACAGTTTCAGCACATGTCTACCCAATAATTAATCAATTTTAAATATTATATTTAGACAAAACAGAATACTTCAGAGTATTTCAAAAGATTTTTCATTTTTGTTGAAAAATATTTATTCTTTAATTTTTTTAAAAAAATTCTCAGCATTTCTAAAAAATAATATAATTTGTGCTGAAGCCACCAAGGTATTGTGATATTGAACAATATGTTCACTAATTCATTAAAAAATGTAACACAGATTTATTATTGACATGCTTTGAAACCCACATTGTGTTATCCTCATGTACATGCACACATCATCCATCCATCCATCATCCCATTCTTTCCTTGGCTTTTGGCATGATTTTTAATAACTCACTGGAAACTCTTTTTGGGTATTTCTCTGCTCTGCTCTGCCTCTCAGGGGAAGAAGTATACAGAAGGATGCAGAGGAGTTCATTTCATCCCATTCTTTCTTTTGGGTTTTGGAATGATCTTAAAAACTCATTGGAAACTCTTTTTGGGTGTTTCTTTGCTCTGCATCTTAAGGGCGAAGTATACCGAAGGATGCAGAGTTCATTTGGTCCCACATTTCATGGACTATGTGACCCAGCACCCACTAGTGCACCGTCCATGGGGGGAAAACCTAACATGTTATAACTTGTTGTGATCCAACTTGAGTTACTAAGGTTCCACCTTGGTAACCTATCCTGTTAACCTACCTACTACCTAGGGGACCTACCTACAGTGAGTAGGTATCATAGGTAAAGTAGGTTCAGAATGTAAGTAGTTACATGCTGTGCAGATGGGGATGTAGTTAGATGCATGTGGATGGTTAGTAGTTAGCTAACCATAGCTAAGCACCATGGTTAGCTAGGGATGGAGAATCCATTGTAAAAGTGTTTTGCTGTCCAAACACCATCCATCCTCCATGGTGTGTTTGTTGGTTGGTAATGCTTCACTCTAGCCATGGAGGAGGAGGCTACTACTAGAGGCAAGTGAGAGGAGCAAACACACAATGGACTTCTACCACCTTGGTCATCCCATTTGATCCAAAACCCCACTTCTTTGAGATGGTGCCTTGGTGGGTGCTGCTGGGTCACATGGGCCAGGTAAATAAATAAGTACTTACTTTTCTGAAAGTTGTACTTATGAAGTCCTTCTTTGGGATTCAGAAAAAATCATTGTTATGGCTGGCATGTAAGTTCCCCCATTCATAAATGGGCTTTTTTAATGACAATGTTCAATTTTTCTCATATATACTCCAAGTAGTATTGCAACCACTGGAATGGAATGAAAACCTAAAAGATATTCAAGATAAATGGGATTATATTGAACCGCTAGAAGAAACTCTTTTTACAATAAGATTGAACCTTCAAGAACCCTAGGATATTGTGTTTAGATTCGTTATAGAGTATAGTAGCTTAAGGGAGTATAGTGGCCCCTATGTGATAGGTCTATTTTTATATGAAGATTTTTGAAAGATGATATTTTGGCTTGTGTTGAAACTTGAGATTAGTTATAATATCTTGAAGGATTTTGATTTTTTTTTAAAGGATTTTTGGAAGACTATGTTTTTTGCATGGTGAAATGTTTGAATTTCCATAATTCTTCTTTTGCCTTAAGTAAATGGCAAGGCCTACAGTGTGACACACCCCTTGTTCTTTTCACAATAAGAATCAACCTTCAAGAACCCTATCCTCGGTGTTGTTTAAGCTTGTTGTTTCATGACACACCCCCCCCCCCCCCCCCCCCACTATTTTAAAATATAAAAAAAAAAAAAAAAAAAATGACGCATAAACAGAATATATTAAATAATGCTGCAGATAAAACTACAAGAGATAAACTGATAAATGAATTCCTTGATAGCTATCAATT
>Ga0116231_10003565_pt1 | contig 32251 bp, 20 predicted proteins | sample S1TSphgellanicum_2_FD_89695 | JGI IMG/M metagenome (GOLD analysis project Ga0116231, IMG submission 89695) | Host-associated microbial communities from peat moss isolated from Minnesota, USA - S1T2_Fd - Sphagnum magellanicum MG | ecosystem: Host-associated > Plants > Peat moss > Unclassified... | reverse complement strand
GGGGGGGGGGGGGGGGGGGGGCGGGTGAGTGATCGGCAGAGTAGTGTGTTGTGGGGGGGTGGTGGTGGTGGGTGTGGTTTTTGTTGGGGGGGGTGGTGGTGGGGGGGGGGGGGGGGGGGGGGGGGGGGGTGGGGGGGGGGGGGGGGTGGTGGCGGGTGGGCTACCTATTGGGGTAACCCACCCCTCAAATCTCTTCAATAAGAAAATGAGTGGCACAAAGGACCAAAATGAGGAACATGCTTTGTTGCTTTTAGAGACTCCTCCATTTTTACGTAATATTTTATGCTCGGTGAAATTTCAAGGAACGAAGGAAGGATGCCAAACGGAGTTTGAAACTTTTTATTTAGTGGTTGCATGTTTGGTGGAAATTGGCTCGTTGTCGTAGTACGTACATCATATTAAAAGATGTTATTCCTCCGGCCGAACATGCCAAATACATACACCCGGTCAATGCTCGATGCACGAATATTTTAAGTGAAGTGTAAAGACCACACACCCGACCCCCCCCCCAAACACGAAAGAGCATTGAAAGTGAGGAAAATTTTATCCATAACATGAAAATTTAAACACAATTTAAGGTATTTGAAAAAAACCCATCATATTGATATACTAGAGAGAGAGAGATATTCCAAAGGCAATTAATAAGAAGGAAAAAAAAAAGAAAAAATAAATTCCATTGAACCAAAGAAAAAAAAAGACTCTCTTATGAAAAAAATGTCTTTTTACAATGAAACAGTGAAAATTTGAAGTGAGAAATCCCAATTTTGGGGATTTTGAATTGCATTGGATTAATGTAGGCTAAGTTCCATTAATTCAAGTTCTCAAAATTTTCCTTATTTTGTTCTCTTTTTTTTAAAAGTGTAGGATCTTGCTTTTGTCATTTGATCGATTTATTGAAAATCTATGGAAGAATTGAAATCTAATTGTTAGTTGATTTTTATATTTAAAATACATGTAATTCCAATAGAAATATGTGATTTAAAAAAAAAGAAGATTTGGAATTACATATTTTTCTATAAAATATATCTAAGTATCATCCAACTCCAAGTGAGACTTTGAGATGGGGTTCTTTAAATTTGGATCATACCTTAGATGGTTTGATATGGGTCTCTAGTTTTGTGTAGTAGAAATGGATAATAATATGCATTGGAAGGCAATTTTTTGAACTTTTGATATGGCATTGAAAAATTACAAAATTATTTTTAAGAGACTAAATGTTTCCCCCCAAAAAAAAAAAAAAAAAAAAAAAATTTTTTTTTTGATCAAAAAAATAAAAAAATTTTGTTAATTTTTTTTTTTTACAATACAAATAATAAATATTTGATGGAAATTTGTGTCCTATGGAAACACCTTGGCAACTTCAACACATGGTTGTCGATTAATTAATTAAATTAAAAAGATTTCAGCTCCAGAATAAAATATTCTCTTCTCTCCTTCACTAAATTTTATTCTTTGGAAAATAATATATTTTTAAAAATCTGAAAATAATATAATTAGTGTCGAAGTTGCCAAGATACTACGGTAGCAAGCCAAAAAAATCCATAAAAAGAGATGAATGACACAACAACGTGCCTTTCCATTGATTCCTCAAAACATCATCTTTCCTTATCATGATGCATGGATGATGGATGAGTTTGTACTCATGACTAGGTTGTGTAGGGTCAACACACTTGTAGGCCCCTTTGTTTTGGGAACATCCCGTACCCATGGGCCTTACCCACCATAAAGCACAAGGCAAGAGCTTCATCGTCGACCTAAACATAGGTACATCACAACATGGTAGGAGCGGGAGGGATCCTACACCTACTATTTAAAAGTGGGAGGGACCTTACACCTATAAGTAGGCATAACCTCTATCACACTCCTTGAAATCCTTGAAATAAGATCCTTCCTCTCTTCTAGAAAGGGATATTCTCAAGCATTAGGTGCCTACCAAATGCACTAAGGAAATTTGGGGGAAAGCTTTACTATTTTGGACACAAGATCAAAACAATACATTATCCTAAAGCATGGCATTTGCTAGCATAGGTGTGTGGGTATGTCATCTTTTGTACTCAACCATAAGTGTTAGATGATTCAATCCAAACCAAATATATGTTAGTTCCATCCATTCCATTTTTCATCTATTTTCATGTTTAAAAAGCATGCGGCATACACGGGAATTAATTAGGTTGATTTCTTAGACTCCAAATATGTTGAAATTCACCTTGAAAATGTCAAACAACAGATAATCTCAACCATTAATTAGTGGGTGAGATAAGTTCAGAACTTTTTAAATAATAATTTTAATGATGAATGATAAACATGTATTAGCCATAGATGAAAGAAAAAATTAATTAATCATCCACCATTTTTCAAGTATTTGATAAACCTTCGAAATACAACTAATTGATAATTACCTATGCTCTCAAAGTTCCAATAATGTTCCCAAAGGGTTTAATGAATGTTCCCAAAGAAAAAGGTTAACACACAAGGGTAGGTAGAGTCATTTGGGAAGTGTGAATTAGTGTACTATCAATATGGCCTCCTTATAAACATTGAAGTAACAACCTTGCCTGCTGATTCCTTCCATCTAAGTTCCTAATACAAAATGCTTTAAAGAAAAATACAAAATTCATCGAGCATCTCAAGCGGTGTCCAGTGTGTGATCAAATTGGATGAAGAAAAGTCAACATATGTCGGTTTGGGTCAGGAAAATAGTTTTGGCTCAGCATATATATGCACACTTGCAGTGGCTGGTTCAAGGCACAGCAATGCTGTGCACTTGCAGAAAAGAGTGTAATAAATATGATATGACTCCTGCTCAGTGTTTCTGATCGGCCCATCATAATGATTCGTCTTTCCCTTCCCCGTGGTTTGCTATTAGTAGTCTCCCCACCTATTTGCTGTCCCAGTTTCAGGATGGGGTTAAAAAAGTGAATATATCTAAACTTGGATGTGAAAAATATTTTTGCAAGGTCACATACTCTCCACCGCTTGAGATGCTCTTAGAGTGAATCAGCGACTTCTCCTCCAAAGAATGGGTTATGTTGGGTCCAGGAGCAACTTCCTCGAAAACAAGGTATCTAGTTGACAACCCTATGGAACACTTTTGTCCTTGAATGAACACAAGTGCATGCAAGCTTTGATATTTTGTCGTCTTTGAAACCAAATAATGATATATTTTAGCTTTTCTCACCACATGTGGGATATTGTTGGTTACCGGAACCTTCTTGAACCTTGGGCCCACATACCCGATTAGAACTTGGGTTAAGGTTGTAATATTATACACTTCTCAACATGAGGGTTTCATGGGACAAGACTTGGAACTTGTTTCATAAGCTGTAAGGTTTTTGCCATGCTTGTGTGTTATATTTATTGTTTATTTCCTTTGTAGAACTTGTGCCATAGTTAGAAAGAGTTTGGTTTGCTTGCAACTTGTTCCTAAGGCTTTTCTTCTTTGGCTTGAACCCCCCCCTCCCCCTTCCCCCTATGGGCACACACTTGCCATATTGTGTTGAACTAGTTTTCATTTTTGGCCTACCACTAGGTCCAAAGTTTTAGCCAACTCACATCACTTTCTTTCACTTGTTATGTTTGTGTATGATAAAGGCTCAACCCACTCATGGGTTGTACCGTTTGCAAAGCATGAGGTGAAATTATTGGGGAGTAAACATATATAGATCATGTGCCATTATAAGGAAAAGGTTTTTACAATTATTCTTTAGGAAAGAAAGATCTTACACCTATATGTATAGGCATAAGATCCCTCCCACGTTTAATGAGTAGGTGCAAGCAATATCCCACCTCTTTTCTAAGATGGATGTTCATGGATACAAGGTGCCCTCAAAATACATTTAGGAAATTTCTCAAAGTGTTTTGCATACATTGACTCATTCACTTTGTTTATGTCAATGTCAATCCTTGTAAACAAACCAATGACATCACACTCTTAATTCATTTTATGATTTGATGGACTCGAACCCTTTGTTTTGTTGAATGCCCATCCTTGGGAACATCCTTGATATCGAGATTTTTGTATTCTTTTTGTTCATCATTTAACATGCAATATTCCTAATGCTAGGAGCATATTTCTAACCACATATTTTGTTCACCAACCTTGGGTTGAACTCAAAAGAAGATTAAGATAATCAACAAAATTGGAAGTTTTTTTCCAAGAAGTGTGGAAGGGGGACAAATATTAAGTAATAACATTGAATTAAATGCAAGCTCCAGCTTAATCTTTGACACAAAAGTATTCATGGTTGCCTAATATGCCTAGTAAGAAAGTAATCTTTAAAAAACAATCTAGTCCTTCAAATATGATTGTTGTAATAAATATGGATGACAAGTTACTACCCTCTCTTTGGGCCTCCTTTCACCCCCTAACCCTTCTTTCAATGGTATCTATAAAGAAAAATAAATTATTAAGTCTGAGTATGAAATGCTAAAACTTTATACAAAATGTTGAATCTCAACATTTAACACACAAGGTTTGAGAGGAATTATAGGTACCTACTTATATTACATAATAAAAACCTCAACATTATTTGAACAACACAATGTAAATGTGTCATTTAGCTCGAAGTACCCCAACACATATTCCCACGTTCGGGTAAGCGCACCTAAAATATGTGTCTTTAAAACATGCCAAGTTTCAAACTCATGTTTTGAACCCCCTTACCAACCCCCATCCCCCCCTACCCACAATCACGTTACCACCACTTTACGCCTTTCAACTTGCATCCCAACACACCATGTGAATTCTTCTTGGATGCAATGGGTTTAAGGTTTATTGCATATTAGGTAAAAAAAATCATTACAAACATTTCCAAGTCTTCATGTTAGGCCATTGGGCTTGTTTCTTAGCTTCATCTCCCATTTTCATCTTCCCAAGCTTTCAACATTATCATATTTGTAAACTTTCTTCAATGCACTTCAATTGTTCCTTATGATGTTGAGTTTTTTTTTAAGGTGGATTTTTTTTTAATGTAAATTTCCATTCATGCATGTTTTTTGGGTGTGTATGATTCTCTCACTATGCCTTCAGAATCAAGTCTTGGGTAAACATTGTCTTCAGTAGTCGGGGTGTATCTTCTTCAAGCACTCCTTATGATGTTGGGTTTTTTTTCAAGGCAGATGTATTTTTTTGGTAAATTTCCATTTTCACTTTTTTTTTTAGGTGTGTATGATTCTCTCACTTTACCTTTGTAATTAGGTCTTGGGTAAACATTGTCTTCTACAATGGGGATGCATCTTCTTTGTGCCAATATCACGATGCTTCAAACGTTCCTACAAAAGACGCACAAACTTGGAATGCTTTGACCCTTAGATTTTCAATCACTAAATTCAACAATTAAGTTTCAACATTATGCATTTTTATTCAATACCATGTGTGTGGACATTTTGTGCATTCATGTGCATTCATTTTTGTCCATATTTGACAAGCCATGAATTTACACTTTTTGTTAGTTCAAATTTTGTTTTTCAAATTTTGTTTATCATCTTTCAATTTGAACCTACCTTTGCCAAGTTTTGATATGTGCAACTTTTGACATGTGCAAATCTAGGTTTCATGTTTCTTGTTCCAAGGATGCCTCCAAAACCTTGTATAATATTGTATTGTAAATATAGGAACCTCATTTCATATGTATATATATGGACTTGATATAAACATCTCCAAATTTTGGGTTATTTGCACTTGGTTATGGTCATTCTATCTCGTCCCACTTCTTAATATGTGCTTTTCATCTGAGGTTATGTAGTTTTTGAAACTTTGGAAGTTAAAAAGTTCTCAAATTTGAAAATTTGCAATAAAGCTGGCACAAATTACAACATGAGGGCCCAAATGATTTATGAGTTGTTTGTAGATACGTATGGTTGTTGGGTCTTGTCTCACTTCTTTGATATGGAAAGAAAAATGCATTTGCTTCGTCTTTTTTTCTTTATATCAAAAAAACAAAATGTAGCATCTACATGACCTTCTCAATATATTCCAATATAACTCTTGGAGAATTTTCAAGTTCGAATGCAATGGATGTGACTTCAAAACATTATAATTTTTTTTAAATCAATGTTTCAAGCCAAAACATAAAACAAAATTTCAGGCCAAAACAGAACAATTACAAATTTAACAAAAATACTTTAACCCCAACATAACAAAACGTATTATCCTAAAAGAAACTAGAAAGGTCCTAAGCAAATGGTCTAAGACATGAATTGTGTAACTTATTTTCAACATGCACACAAAACATTAAGACATATAATTTAGTGGAATCTATTCTTTTTGGAATATTATGTTTTAAAATGAAACCTAAATAAATTGAAATTGCAAAAAAATGAAATGATATTTCCTACCTAAATAAAAACTTCAAAAAATGATTTAACTAAAACATGACAAAATTTAATATAAGACACAAAACTTACAACACACCCAAAACATGATCAATGCAATGAAACACACATAAAAACCTTGTGGATCTCTCTATAAACATGTAAAAAATATGAACACTGATTATAATACATGTTGTAGGTGAAACTTCAAAAACTGAAATAGAAATAACACCTGAATGTTTTACGAGAAAAAAATATTCAGAATTCAAATGACCATTTGTTCAAAAAAAAAATCCACTAAAACATGACCATCCAATTACCAACATTAATATTGAAACATGAACTTGAAAACTTACAACAAACTTGTCAAAAAGTTTTTTCTTTGAATACATTATGAATTATAGAGGAAGGTTTAAAGGAACCTTCTTTTGCACTTTTACATGTGGTTTTTTATGCTTTTCATTAAGAAGAACTTTTGCTGCAACTTATAATTCTTGGGATAGGTTCCTTGTAATGGGCCTTAGAGTACGGAAAGAATCGTTACCATGTTGGAGGAAGTTAAACAACTATTCATTAGGGGAAAGGGTTTTAACAATTGATCCAATAGTTAAGGATTCATTAATGGACACATTTGATTAGGGTATAATGTCCTTTGAAACTTGCACACTTGCACAATGAGATTCACCAAAAACAACTGGGGATCATTTCAACTCCATTGTGTTCTCTTGTACCAAAGCAACATCTGATCCTGACATTTCGATAGTGAATTGTTCATCTTTTTCATGTGGAATGTCCATTGTTTGAACATCCACTATGGTTTATGAGTATTGGACCGCATCCACATCATCAAATGAAACATGACTTATAAGGACCCCAATCATAACCATCTCGTTTTCATTATCAAACAACTTTTTCGTTGATTTCACATTTGGTTCATTTGAAAATTCAGAGCATTACAAAACATGAGGTTTGCTAAAGATTGCCAAAACATTAGGATTTAGTGGTGTTGGGGAACTATCATGCAATGCTAGATTGTCGAAATCAAGAATCTCGACCATCCCTTGAACTAACACTTGTTTCTCTAGATCCAAACTTGTTGCTCCTATAAAAAAATTGTTATTATGAGTAGATCCTAACATGTGGTCATCAATAATGTTTGAATTTGATCCCATAGTTTCGAGAACATGCAACACTTCCATCGAAACATGCATTTTGTTTTCCTCCTAAGTTTTTTTTTCATGCATGGTTATTCTTTCTTGTAGTTCAACTTTTGATACGTTGTAGGGAGCTAAATGAAGCACCAAAATGTCAATTTCTTCGTTTCCATTACCTCCCGAAACAAGGCTAGGTTCGACATTCTCCAACACCTCACATTTCCCAAATTTTGTAAATCCTAGTTCTTGTAACATAGGTATAACCAATTGGGAAGTCTTCAAAACATGGGTAGTTATGTTTTTGATGGGTGATACCTTGTTCGAAACATTGTCATTTGATGATTATTAACTTTGATCCATTGAAGACTCCAGATTAATTGAAGAAGGTTCCTCCATTGAAACATCCGCTCTTTTTGAAAGTTTAACATCCATGGAAAAATGGCTATCTAGGGAAACTTGGGGAACACTTGAAACAAGTGCATTTGAAAAAACTATGGCATACACTAGAACCTGGGGATGCCTTGGACTTGGGCTTTGACAAACCTTGAACTTGGCTATCTTTTGACACATTGCTAGGTAGCAAAATGTGGGTAGGTGGTGAAATCCTAGGTTCCAAAAAAACATAAACATGAACATCCATCGTGCTAGTTGTATCCCTAAGAACTTGGCCATTGATTCACATATTGATATCCACATAAATGTGACCATCTCGAACAACTTGGATTGTCGCATGAACTTGAATATCATCCATCAAAAGATCATTTCTTTTTGAAAGATGAGTTTCAAGAGGTGGCTGATCAATTTTGTTTTTTGATACAATTGATTGGGTGTTAATGGAAGTCACTTGAACCTCTTGTAGAGGTTCTTATTACAAAGGTTTAGTTGGATTCACCACACATAATTGTGCAATGGATTGTCGACTAAAACATGTTTTGGAAATGTGTGTTTGTCTTGTTATTTTATTGATTGGTAGACTCTAACTCCCCATTCTTGCCCTTTGTTTGTGAATCATCCTATTGCTTCCTATGCTAACATTTTTGAAGGTCCTTTCAAAGCTAACTAAATTGGAAACAATGTTGTTTACTTGCATTCAACAACTAAGTCTAAAACATTGGTTGGGTTGGGAGGAAAATAATGTTGTGGACCTATATTTAAGGAAATGCCCGATTGCACATTCACCCAACCCATGTGGATATCTTCACAACATTTTAGGCATTTTCTCACCTTCGCAACAAATGTTTCTCCTCGCTTTTCTACAATTTTTTCCCAAATCATTTGGAATCATTTTCAATCTTTTCACATGATATCCCCCAATGCACACATTTGCACAAAGGTGAAAAAGTGACATCTTTGACAAGGTCTTTATTAGCAACATTAGCCTTTTGTAGATGTAATCAATTTTTTCAATGTTGTTGCCATGCCAACTCTCAAAACCACCAAACAGTAAATGCTTGTCATGTTTCAAGATATCAACGGCCTTGCGCCAATGATACAAATATTCCCCTTGTTTTGGTTTTGACATCGACTTTTGAATTGCCTTTTGAATAGGGCAAACATAGCTTATATCTTGGTCTAATGTGTGCAAAAAAAAACCTTCATTAACCTTACTTCCTAAGGAACATTTGATAAGGCATGTTTTTCTATTAAAGCACAACACATATTTTTTATGCCTCATGTCATGAATGAGTCCATGGGAGTTTGGGGTGTTCATTTCGAGAAAAGCATTCGTCGTTGGCAAAAATATGCCACATAAAACTCCAGTGACATTTGATTGCCTCCAATATTGTTGCATTTGCAATGCCAAACTCCTTTAAGTGTTTAACAATAAACCCCAACCTTTGTTGCTATACTTGTTCCTTGTGCTCAATTTTTGCAAGCATAAATTGCTTCAAACATTGTTCATATTCAAGATACTTGTGGAGTGTATCAACAAGTGTTTGCATGTCATGTGCCTCCAAGAAGTCCATTGCATGGGAAATTGATGTAGCCACCACCTCTGCTTCCTTATCCTAAACAACAAAACATGACAAGTAAATTCAAAAGATGAAGGACACCCCCCAAAATGAAACCCAAAACATACAAACTTTCAAAACATAACATAAAATTTGTTTCATTCCATAATAGGAACCATAACCATCTATGTAACTTAAGCTAAACAAATTGAAACACACTATTGCCTATATGGTTACATCCACAACATGTAACCCAAAGAATCTAAAACCCATGTTTTAGAGAGACAAATTCTTAACCTTTTTTTTTAGGTTCCAAAATTGACTGAAACATGGTTAAATTCATAGGCGTCACTTGAAACATAACTAGTTCATTTGTTAGCATGTACACAAACATGGAAAACAAGATAAAAATAGTTAGAGATGTAGGTGTAAGCCATTAATGTATAGTTTATTAGGGTTTATGTGAATTTACAATTCACTGATTGCTGAAGACTGAAATATGCATAAAAATGTCAAAAATGAGCCGAAACATAACTATAGAGTAATTCAAACATAAAGATCAATGAAAGTTGAATGGGTTTATATTTTGGCTTTCGTGACTCCTTGAAACATGGCAATAAAACAAGCTATGTCGAAACATGATAATAAGGCACCATAAACATCCAAGTTTTCAAATTCAATAGGGCCTATTATTTAGGTTTCACAAATGAATGAAACATTGATAATAACACATTATTTATGCAAAACATACTTAGAGTGATACGAAAACAAAGAAGTTATGGTTTAGGTTTCGGGAATGAGGGCAATTTGGATATCAAAAAGACTTACATCCAAAACATAATTATAAGCCACCAAAAGCATAGAAAATATGGGTTATGTTTTGACGATCACTCACACATGGATAACAAAACTAGGTACATCTTAAATGTAAGTGTTTTGATCACAAGTGTTACCCATGACCTAGATCCACCACAACTATATCACATAACTATAAGTCACCAGAAGTGTAAAGAATATGGGTTATGTTTCGATGACCATTCACACACAGATAACAAGACCAGGTACATCGTAAATGTAAATGTTTTGATGACAAGTGCTACCCATGACCCATATCCACCACAATTATATGATGGAAACATTTCATGAGAACTCAACCTTAGCTAGCAAATTATTTGGTTTCTAGACTATAAAATAGTCTCAAAACATGGGTGTGAAATGTGAAATTCACAACTAAAAAATGGTGCATCAAGTTTTTGAAAATAGTTATGAAATAAGCAAATGAGGTATAGAAGGAAAACATGAATGAAGTTAGGGAGTAGAAAATTTTGTATTTTATGGTTGATTCAATAATAAAAGCAATCAAACATGTGTTCGAAATATAGAAAATTTTCAAGCAATGTAAGGATTTGAAACATGAAATCTAAGGGGAAATATGGAGAGTGTAAAAGTTAGATGTAACCTTGATTATAATGCAAAGAAAAGGTATTGAAACATGGTTTAGTTAGGGATTACCATAGATTTCTTTCATATGAACTTGTCAAATGCATAATAGGTTATACTATTGAAGTTTTTGCTATGCACAAATGCTCCCAACTTCTCTACAAATTCGTATTTGTTGCAAATTGCCAATCCCATTCGAGTAGATTGCACTAAAGTAAATGCCAAATGCCAAATGTTTTGATTGGCTTGTACCCAAATAATGGTTTCCTTTTGGAAAGTTCTTGGAACATGTTGTTAGCCTTATGTTAAGTAGCATTCTTGCACATTACTTTTCTGAGCTCCAATTTTTTCCTCCTATTTTCGAACATCCCCCATAACTTGTCAGTAAGCAAACATGGGGTCTGTAACTCTTTTTGGATGCGCTCTGGCTGCATTTCACCCTCATGTTTTGAAAGCTTGTTTTGTTTGGACCTTTCCACACTTTCTAACTGCCTTGAATATGACTTAGGTGAGAATTGACATTGCAAGTTTTTTGTGGGTCTTTTAATATGCTTTGGAGCTTGTTGGCCTCCAGGTTTCACAAGGCATTTCTTAAGAGCCAGTTCATGTTCCGTGACATTGCTTACATTGTCATCGAAACTTTCTAAAGGACAACTATTATCCTTTTCCTTTTTCTACTATGTGAGTGGAATTGTCTTTGTAATAACGAAATGATTGCACCTTGGTTTTGACAATGCCTCCAACTTCACCTTGTATTCCAAAACATTCCCACTATTTGCAAGGTTGATGCCCCCAATTGTGTTTTTCAATGGCAGGTATAGCTTGAGGGTTAGTTGATTCCCATCATCATCCATTGTTTTCTCACAACCCTTTTTCCTATGTTCATTTAGCTTCATTTTAAAATTCTTCTTATAATTACAATACAAACATATGAACTTTTTTCTATATTCTCAGTTGTTTTAGTGACATTTTTCCACCAAGTGTAGCCATTTTTTTGGAGTGTGTCTCTACACGAAAATTATTTTGTTAATCTTCACATTCTTTATGATGATGTTGGGTTTGGCTTTAACAAGTTTGAAGGACACCATGAATTTTTGTTTCTGCTTTTGTAGCTAACAACAATTGGAAGGAATTTGTGAAACTTTCCAAAAACATCACATTGATCAACAATGCAATGAAAACAAACATTTCAAATACATCCACAAAGACATACCTTTCAAACTCGAAAGTTATTCGACACTAATGTCCCAAAACATTCAAGAGCTTATGTTGCAAGATTTCGCACAAAACCATAAATAGTTTTTTTGAACCCTAACCAAAACATGAAGCAAGTTTGTTGTCTTGAAAGGTCCTTAACATGTGACGTAGTGAGACCAAAATCCACATTGTTATCACAAGTAATGGTTGTACTAATTACCTTAGCCCTTCTTTAAACGATATGACAATCCATGTTCCCATCCAACGAAGGGATCCACACATCTTTATTTTTCGTCATGTGAAAAATGAAATGATATTAATGTCATGGGAAGCGGGTTAAAAGGTGTAAAGTTAGGGGGGTGAGGGTGTGCGATGATAGTTGGTGGGGAGGGGGGGTTCGAAACATGAGTTTGAAACTTGGCATGTTTCAAAGGTGCAGGTTTTGAGTGCACTTGCTCGGGTGTGGGAATTTGTGTCAAGTTGCCTCGAGCTAAACGACACATTTACAATGTGTCACTCAAATAATGTCAGGGTAACAAAAACAATCATGTGATACAATGTTTGCACCTTCCCATTTTTGAATCACAAGTGAAAGATCCCAAATCCAAATGTTTTTACCATTTTGAGTGTTCTTTTTAGATGATTTTTATATGTGAAAGGTTCTCCAAAGAAATGGTTGTGTCCTTTGAGGAAATGGAACCATGTTCTCAAAAAATTCTTTGTTTTTTTGAGTGTGTTCTTTGAGGGCCTTTCCTTGGGACAAAAGTGTTGATGAAATGTTTTTTCTTAGAACAAATATGTTGAACTATCCCTTAGAGAAATAGTTGTGTTCCCTAAGGGAAAAAATAGTTCCTCAAGGAAAAGCATTTCTTTAGGGAATATAAGTTGTTTTACAACCACGAACACAACCATGTTCCTTGGGGATCATGACCATGTTCTCAAGGAACCTGATTGCATTTGTACCCATAGAACACATCCATATTTTTCAGGGAACAAAATCCTTTTTCAAAGAACACGGTTCATGGTTCCTTGGAGAACACAACCATTTCCTTGAGAAGCCTTTCATGGATGAAAGTCATTCAAAATGAACACTAAGATGGGTAAAAAGGTTTGAACTTGGAATTTTCACTTTAAGGGGGATTGTCCAACTGCTCTACCAAAAAATTCTTTTTTGAAATAATTGTGTGATTGCCATCTTCACCCAAATCATCATACTTGTGAGGGCATTTTTTTATTTTTTTTCGAAAATTAGTTTCCTTTTAGGCATTTTATTTCAAGTGGTCCTAAGTACTTTTGTGTCAAAGACTAAGCTTGCATTATAGTTAATCTTATTGTTTAGTGTTTGCCCAAGAGGGGGGGAGGGTGGTGTACCTTAAAAAAATGTTGGTCACTATAGGAAGACCAAAGATGCATATGATAATGAAACCCTATAGCATTTTATTCAAAATGAAAATTATCACAAGAAGAGGGACATGCAAAAGAAACCCAATTTGGGTGCCAAAAAAGGACTTATGAATTTGCGAGAAGAATTTGGTGAGGGGCAAAATGCAGCCTAGAGAATACATTAATCAGTTGGGGAGGTTATTTTTTTAGTTTTAATTTATGAACCACACAAGATATCAATATCAAAAAAATTGAGAAAAAATACTTTGAATTATCAAAATTTCATTCTCAAAGTAATACCACAATCACCAATTTACTCAATATTTTTCAATAACCGCCTATTATACATAAGGTTTGATTCCAAATACTCACCTTGAAAATCATTCGTTATATTGCCTAGATAAAGGTAAGTTTTGGGGTTTTTCCTCCCCTCCTATTTTGGTGCTATTTATCACAAAAATGTTTTTTAGGGTTTTTGGATTGATAATCAACCCAGATGAAATCCCGATCATACAAGTAAGTTATTAAAATTTCACAATTCAATATTGAGCTCATGCAATTGTGTCAAGTAACAAATGGGTGACTAATTTGGGGCACACATGGACAAATAAAAAGAATCACAAGAGTGGAGATTTGTTATTCAATACACTTGCAAAGGGGCCTTGTTTAAAATGCCCCCAACAAGCATCAGCTTTCATGGGTAACTAAAGTGGGGAGAAACTAAAAAACATTAATAATGTGTACTAACTAGGACAAGAGAGATGCTCCAAGCCATCGACATTGGGAACACATGGGTCCCAACCCAACGAGGGGAAATGCCAAGTAATTGTCCAAGTGAAGCCCAAAATTTTGTCTTTCCCCATAAAGACATGTAAGGGACATACCTAAACTTGGGTGCTTTTCCAAACAAATTGTCATATATACCTATTGCTTTGATTCAATTGTATTTGGTTGAGGGTGAATTATCAATAAAAAAGATAGATTTCACAAAGTTTGCCATTCTTATAAGTCAATGAACTCACTATGAAAGTTTTATAAAAGTTTTCAATTATATATATATCTAGTAGGTTTTTGTAAAGGGATCAATATACAAGGCTTTCATGTAAAGGGTCAACTAACAAAAAAGAAAAAAAGAAAAAGAAGATTATCTTTGATTGGATAGTCACAATGATTTAGCCCATTTGGTGACATTTAATTGATCCTTTACCCTACACATTTTAAGGATTTCATGTTTATAGAAGAGTATGGGGAAATAACATGCATATTGAGAAGCATTTTTTTGAAGCAAGTTGCAATTTTAACTCCTAAATGCCTGATAAGCCAAAATGATTAAATTTTTTTGGGGTGGAATTTCACCACTTGGCAAATAAAAAACAAGGGGGGCTGTGACTTGTACAAAGGATTTTTTTGGGGAAAAAATCCCCCAAAGTTCTCATATTTCTAACAAAACAAGTTGAAATTGCCATATTTAGACCACAGGTTGGGGAAGGCACCTCTGCCAACAACAATCTGAGGTCAAGTAAAGAATAGTGTTTTCAATTTATTTCAGCAGCAGCTCTAGCTCCCCTAGCAATCTGTGTTGCACAAGAAATGCATTTGTGAGAGATTTTATGTTTGCTTGCTTTGTCAATGAAGTCTGTACTGATCATGGCTCCATCTCTCTCACCGTGTGCTATGGCGGGCTTCAACACTGATCAATTGATCTTTCATTTGCTCGACTATGTTGATTACCATGTCTAGATTCTAGCCGTGAGATTTTAAAAGCTTGAATTCCTTGATTACCATGTCTAGATTCTAGCTGTGAGATTTTTAAAGCTTGAATTCCCTGGCATATCAGCTGCCAATTGACAATGTAAATTCACAACTAGCAGGCTAATTTGCACAAAAATTGCCTGACCTTTTGTTCCACCTCGCATGTTCAAGACTGCAACTCAGAGACACTGCATATGTTTGCTGCTATGAGAAACTGATGTGACATGGTCTGGCTCTGCAGGCAACAAACAAACAGTGGTCACCATAACATTGATTCTAGTAGAAATTAAGTGATGGTGCAGATATCAATTGTACCTGATCACATACCGCTTCAACTTCTCAGGGTTCTTGCCATCTGTAAGAATGTAAGACAGTTGCAACATTAGAAAGGCTTTCATTGTTTAGTGATGGGTATGTCAACTCTGGAACCATACCCATTGTGAAGGTTTTGCTCCATGATACACCGCTGCTCCAAGCATCTTGAGCAACATCTCAGACACAAGTCTACCAATCTCAGCTGGGGATTGAACCCCTTTATGTCAGACCAATTTCACAAGCTCTCATATTTCTCATATCATTCTCTGACTTTTGGAGCTGTCCAGCAGCAAATCCGCCACTTCTTCCACAAAGTAGTTCAAATGTAATCTATTCTCTTCTCCCAAGCCTTCAATTTTAGACTGATGTCACCATTCATGCCTCCTTTCACTCCCCTAACAAGAAATGCCAACTTGGGTCCTTCTTCAATTGAAATTGATGTCATCATTAAAAACCTCCTTTCATTCCCCTGAGAAGAAATGTCAACTTGGGTCCTCCATCTGAAGCGTATTAACAATTTGAAAAAACATTGCTTATTTTCTGTGTTTTAGAGTGATAAATGAAACTAAAATTTGAAAATGTGTGATCTATTTATGTAACAATATACTTGTGCAACAATATATCATTGTAACATTTGGATGAATTTAAATGAAACTAATGAATAAAGAGTATCCAAAAGCACTTATTTATGATTATGACCGACACTTTTAATTGTAGTGTAAGTAATGTGAATAATTATTTAAAAAAAAAGAAAAGAAAAGAAAAGAAAACAATCAATCACAATCTGCCATATCAACCCATATGATTCAGAATCAATAGATTGAACATCAAGGGTATATATAGTAAATCATTAAGTTCATATGAGGTTATGGATGGAAGAAAAAGGAAGGAAAGGTTGGTGGAGTCAAATGACCATATTCGTATGACTAACTTGTACACTGAAGAAAACATTATTGCATGCCTTTAGACAATACAATATTTTTCATATTTCTATGTTGATCTTGAGAATGTAAGCTATGGAAACATGCAGAGAGCATCAAAACTATTTCAAGAAGCGTAACAAGAAATGAGCATCATGAGGCTAATAATAGGCTTCATGGAACTTGATATTGGTCATGTGGCTAATAGGCTACTTGGAACTTGGAAGTTACCCAAAATCCCAACAGGATTGAAAGCTAAAACCCAATTCTTTTTTAAAAAAACATTTGAATTTTTCAATGATATGTTGGCAGAGACTCTATGAGATCCATTTTGAGGTCCTTAGTATCAATATTTTACATATTATGTAATGTTCCACAGAGTCCTTTGGAAACTATTACTACTACTGCATACCATCCATAGTTCACTACAATTGGTAACAACCTTAAGAATTAATATCATCATAAACTAGAAATCACAAAATTCTGCACACAATCAAATTACAACTAACTTAAGTTCCACCTTGTTAGATAAAGGATGAACATAATAAAGCCAGACCACCTTTTTTCAATTCTTCCCACATGTTTGACACATTTTGGACCATTGCCAATGTGACAGTTGAACTTGTGACACCCCCAAATCCAACACTAATTATTGTGACAATATATATATATATGATTCCACACAACCATAGACCATCAATCAATATATAATTTAAAAGAACAAAAATTCTCTCTTTTTAATGAACTTTCTTTCCACATTTTGCCTCATGAGCGTTTGCCTCCAAATAATGAAAAGAACTCAAGAACTATGAAAAGAACTTCAAAGAGGAGAAGCACCTTGGAAATTTTGGGAATTTCAGGGGTAAACAACTACACAAAAATCTGGATCCCAAGTTTCTGCAAGAAACAGGAAGAGTCAGTTATGATGTTCACTGGCACTCAAGAGACATATCTAATAAAAAAAATCAATATTATCCTCATTCAAGCTGCATCAAACTTTGTTCAATTCTAGCTTTGCTCCTGTGAAAGTGAAGCATCTAAGCCAAAGCTAGGCCTAAACACAGGGTAGTGGTTCAGACCTCCTGCCTGCTTGAACACATCATTCAAAAGTTCCAAGGGTGCATCTATGTACATTTCACCTCATCTGTGAGAAAATTCCTTGATTTATACAACCAGATAGTGAGTTTGTGGGAGATGTTCAAGCAGCCTCCCTTGCCACTTTTGATACAAGTAAATTTAGGGATCCTGAATTGGTCATTGGCTCATGTACCAGAAGTTCCCTTCAGCATGGGCTTGTTCAATGGGGTTTGCACTAACAGTTACTCCAGCTCACCAAAGAGCTCACCTTCTTGACTGCTCAGAAACCACCCACAATCAATCAATGTACACATACACTTGCAGAGCTTAAATTGAACAAAAACATGCAGGTTGCAAACAAAGCAATTTTAATTCTAAGGAGGATGCTAAAATTTCTTCACAAACTAATTCAGCCATGACAGAAACTGACAACCATGCAGGGTAAAGTGGACCATACCCCATGGTTGAATCTGAAACTTGGGCCTGCAGAATCTTATGATTAGGATTTACCAGAGGCTGAGGAGGGTGTAAACTTAGTCTAGAGAGATCAGGAGCGCTGTAGCCCCCATTAAGAAGTGAAAGCCAGCAGTCCACCTTCACCCACCACCAAACCAACTCACATCACAACAAGGTGTCCTGAGCTCTGGGGATTGTTTAAAATCCTTTATGGTATTGCCACATGATGATTATTTATTTGATTGTAATCCAGCAGCAATATCTACCAACACTTAGCCATGTATCTTCATTTGACAATCATGCAAGATTCTAGCTCTACTTACATATCTTAAATAATGCAACGACAGTTCCTTCATAAAACACCTGTAAGAGCAGGCTAGAAAGTGTATGAAATTAGAAAGTTTGAAATGGCAAACACAGAACTGGCTTGAAACAGAACAGCAAAGCCACCTGAAGCTTCAAAAGTGATGAGCACTCAAGGCGTAGGCCATGGCATGTTGTAATGTGGAAAGCAGACCAATGAGGGTCATCCTGATGGTGGAGGTGATTAGGGATGAGGCCAGCTTCCACAATCTCACTTTGCAGAATAGTGCCTTGTGGCCTCAAATCTGCAATTATTCCCCAGATCCTTACTATTGCTCAAAATGCCAATAGAAGCTAAATGTTTTGGCAACATCAAATCTCAAATGGAGAAGTGCTCTGAACATCCAAGTAAACCTGAGGGACTCTTATAGAAAACTTGGATGGATCTCAGCAATGTTTGCTCATGAAGACAATTACTTGGGCCATCTTGGAAATCTCATGGCCTTCTCTAAAGAGATGACAGGTATAATGATCTATTGCCTAATAAGTACAACTAGAAAAAATTGAAAACATGTCTAGCATAGTTTAATTGTCACAACTTTGAAAGATCAGACCTGTTGCTCGTAGATAGAAACATATCGAGGAACCACGTAAGACAAGGAACCGAAGCAGCCAATCATCAACATCAGTGTCATCCACTGGGGGTTCCCCTGGCAATGGTGACCATCTCTGCATACAAAAAGCAGACCCCGCTAATATATGCATAGCCTTCCACTGGGATTGGCCTAGGATACGCAGCTATTCACAAGACTATAGACAAGCAAAACCACAAAATTAAATTGCCTCTTCAGTGCCCTAGGACCTCATATCTGACAGATTTCACTCACAGGGTCAGGTCTTTTTGGTCAGAAGTGCTGTACAAGCAAAATAACTGTGATAGAGACTCACTGTACGTGAATGAAAGTAGCTTGCAAGCTGGGCAGTTCGAAGAACTTCATCGACATGGTCCAATCTGCCACAATTTGCCCCTCTGTCATCACCTGACCTTAACCCTCTGACTACTGGGAAATTGAAGAAATCCTCCCAATGGCAAAGCTCAGATCAAAAGCTTGAGCAAAATATGGAGTAAACATAAGTCTAACAAACCCTTAAAGACTGATTGGAAAAGTCTTCCACAAGAAGAGTAATTTGCAATATAGACTCAAACTACTATTGATTATGGCAATACTTCAATGTTGGCAGATAAGAAGGGAAAAAATGCAGATGCACTTCCTGCAAACCGATCAGCTTAGTCAACCAGAGTAACAACGGAAAACTTGAAGACAGACTGAATGAAAGAAAGATTTCACATACTGTGCTAACATTGTGGCCTCCCTCTCTTCTGCACCCACAATCTCTCCACGTAATGACTGTACTTCCCTTTGTAAAGCCTCTGCCTGCAATACAATAGACCATACTCAGCATATAGATACCAATATGTTGCACACGAGTAGAAATTGTTGAAAAAAAGGAGCATAGACAACAGGCATGAGTATACACTGGAATGCCACCTGGTCATCTTTTGGAGAGCCCCACCACATGCTGGAGATACTCCACTGCTTTTGAGGGGAAAGCAATGATGGCTTCTCGTGGGAGTCTCCGCCTCTCTCTAACCTGAGTCCATAGCACAAACACACCATGTTGGAGCAAACCCTAAACCCTAAACATCGAAAACCACTGAAGACAAGAACCCAATCTCAGAATCTCTACTGCTCTGTTAACTTGACACCAACACAATTTTCTGGATATTCATCAAGGTCTTCAAATTCATGGAAGCCACTTGACACTATGCACTCTTCCACAACTTCATTTCTCAAACCCTGAAAAAGGTACCTGGTACTTGCAGGTGTACTCGGGGGAGAGGCAAGGGGGAAGTGCTCAATAGTGTTGTCAGCACTTGGAAGTGCTTTTTCACCTTGAGCCATGAGCCACCTCCTTGCCACCTGCAAGTCAAGATCACTCTTTTAGTTCCTTGTCATGCATTTTCTCTCTGCTTTATGTGGCTAAACCCTAAACTAGATCAGTAACATAACCCCAATATTGCAACGAGAATGCACTCCTTGTAGCCCTCACCTACACTAGATTACCACATTCTTGAAAACACAACAATGATATGAACATATATATTCTCCATGGTGAGCAGAAGGATCATTTGCAAGGCACAAGAAATGGAGCAATTGGCATTTACACAGGCTATAGTTGGCACCAACGAATGCAAGATGCAAGTAAACTGCTTTTAGAGAGGGAGATGCCCTAGGCCCTGTAGGAACAACAGGAGAACTAGTCCAAACCTTAACTAAAAGCCATTCAGAGTCTCCAATGTCACCCAGGCAGGTGTTATGGCTTCATTGGATGGTGGTGAGGCTTAATCCATTCACACCTTCAAGGGAAAATAGTTTCACCACCTCTGTCCAAACACACATACTAGATGGGAAGGAAACATCTCTTTTGAAACTTGTCCTCCTGACAGGTGGTTGCCTGACTAGACATCAGACATGAATCTATGAGATTATACTTCAGTAAGTACCAGGGTCAAAAATCACATTCCTTGAGTATGACAAGCCTGTAAGCCTTCAACTGAAATCAGAGCTAAATGAGGTCATCACAATGCTAGAGATGGGTCAAGATTCTTGATTGATTACAACTGGCTGGGAGGCTCGATCAAAAGATACTCTTAGTGAACACAAGAAAGTGTTTTGTTTACTGCAGCTTATGCTACACCAGATGCAATCAGTTTTGTCACAATGGATGGATCCAAACATCTGCTATTATGGGACAACATCTCTGACAACAGACATACTTTCACATGAAATTTGTTCCAAACCACCTTGCAGCACAGAATAGGGGAGAGACACACTGTGCTCCAGACACAGTGTGTGACATTGTCCACAGACTGATGAAGTATGGCAATAGTTTGATCAGAATGTGATGTAGGTGTGATGGCGCCCCACTCAGCAAGAAACTCCTTCAGTGATATTTGTGGTCCTATAATCTGTAAGGAATCCACAATGTTAAACACCCATGCAAACAGTCCACTGTCAGCATCTAACATGAATGAATGTTACACAGCCCAGTCACATGAAACACAAACTGGGCTATGGATATCTTCATCAGTACTGCATGTTTCTTTTTACTTACAACTTAAGTCAAACTGAATGCAATTGAGAGATGACCTGACAATAGGGTACTAGATATTTCACATCCAATGGCACAATAGCAACAAATCAGCAAGCATGAAAAAGAGGAAACCCAACCTCCCCCAAAAAGAAACCAAAGAAAAGAAAACCCAAAAACTGAGGAGCAGTTGGAACAACAATGATGCTTGTGTGCATGTTCAGGGACTTCCAACAGCAACATGTATGGTATTTCCACACTGAGTTCACCAGCTCCCAGCATTGGGTGGAAGGTCAATGTCAAACATCAACAGACAAACTGACTTCCTGTCACAGCCAGGTGCTGCTGATCTCAATAAATCCTAAAAGAGAAGGAGAGAACCAGAAAACCCAAGAAGGAAGAGTAGCACAAAGGGAAAGACAAAAACAAAGAGAAAAGAAAAGAAAAAGCCATAATGAGAGAAGAGGAAGAAAATAGAGGGAGAAACAAGGAGAAGTTTTAAAGAGCAAGATAATTTGATGACAGAGTAGTCTTCAAAAGATGCCCTGAATAGGAATCTGAAGCTCATAAACCAATTGTCTTACAAATTCCATCAGCAGAAACATCTGACAAAAATTGAGCTATGAACTTCAAACCAAGGGGACGAACATAATTCTCAGAGAAGTCTATTCTGAAATTGACATTTTCTGAGTCATGTTTTTGCAGCCTTCACAAATAGCACCTCTTGCAAATGCAGTGGACTGACAGACTCCGCTGATCAGTTTTATAGAAGAGCTTGCCAGTAATAAGGCCAACCATTTCTGAAGCAGTTGCTATACCTGCTACCCAGAAGATTATATGCTGGACATTTCAGGCACAGATACAGCTAACATAAGTCTCATGTTGAACCTGCAATTGCTCTCTCACACACACACGCACACACACATATATATGACCAGGGTTTCCAAAGGGCCTGCTGCTACAAGAATCCAGCATTCACTTACATTCTCTTCCACATTCATTCAGAATTGATAGCCATACATCAACACCATTTACATTCAATCGTTCAACATCCAGAAGTCCTGTCTAGTAGAAGACTGATGGTATGAAGACAGCTACAGTAGTGTGCACAACAAAAGCATGCAGGCTGGGAATGCCTACCTATTGTTCAACTGCCAGGAAATTTGCTTCAGGCACACAACATCAATTCGATCAAATTCCAAGGGAATTCAAATCCTACTTCTGTGATTTCCATCAACGATTTTTTTGGTCACAAAGAATGCCAATCAAAATGTTCATGCCGAATCCATTTTCCTAAACAAAAAACCCTCCATTGAACACTAACCCTAACCCTAGCTTTCATAAAGAGTATGTGCGCAAGTGTGCAAAAGAAGCTTCCTCTATTGTCGTGTGGACAATAAATGGAATCAAATGATCAAACTTTTCTCAAACCTACAGTATTGCAGACAGATCTGGCAAAAAAATCCTCCACTCTGGGTTCCAAAAGGAAACAAAACTCTAGTACAGGCAGGTAATATGGTTTTTGAAGCAAATTCTCTGAAAAACTACCAAAATTTGAACCAAAATCGTCGCCGTAAAACTCAAAAAGCTACTTCATAAACACAGGAACTTGAAGAAAGAGAGAGGAAAAACTGACCGTCCTCCTCCGAGTACGAATTCAGCGTGAGAAGAACCTGAACACAGAGCGATGATGACGACCGCTTCGTTGCGAGAGAAGAGCTTCGGTCTGGTGCGCATACGTTGTCCGTAATCGTATTTCCTTCTCCCCACAAATACATACATACAGACATACTCGTGGATGAATGAGTGGATGATTACTTTGTTTCGGTTCAAGACTCTCACATCAATTATAGATGATAGGTTAGTAACTCTACGAACGAAAATATGTTTCTCCATGGATGATTGAATTTTTCTTTCTTTCTCTTCTTGTTCTTTTTCTACAATGTAAGATAGAGTTCTAAGTTATGGACTAGGTAACCTGCCCGTTCTTGAACGGGCAGATTACCATTTTAGTCAAGGCATGTGTTGAGTCTATTCAAGTTAACCAGCATAACCCTAAACAAAAAATTTGCAAAATTAGTTGAATTTACACTACTTTCAAAGAACAAAAATTTCAAAATTTTCCCCATTTCTTTGTCAAAAAATAGCAAAATTTCACTGAGGCAAAAAACACAGACCAGTTAATGCATAGCTTTCCACCCAATTTTAGGGTCACACAAATTATTACAAACTTAGAGCATCTCCACCAGCGTTCAGTATGTAACTCTGGATAATAAAATTAAATGTCTAAGTTTAGCTGTTTGTTTTTTGGGCAACCCCACCAATAAAACTGTAACTGGAACTGCATATATGTGGGAACTACTAATAGCAAACCACCTGGACCAATCATTAAGATCGACCAATCGGAAATACTGAGCTGTAGTCATGCCCAATTTATTAGGCTTTTTTTTGGAGGTGCACAACTGTGTTGCGCCTTTTACCAGCTACGCAAGCTGCACAAATTTGGTGCAGAAAAAACAATTTCCTGAGCTCAACCGGCACAGTTTGACTTTTTCACAATAAATTTTACTGTCTGGAGCCACATACTCAGCACGGGTGGAGATGCTGTAACATCACAGTGATGTCACAAATATATTAACTTATACAATTCAGAAGGTGTTCTCTAGCTTGTTGAAATCGAATGGAAGTTACTCATTAGTCTCTCCCTCCTTGCTATCACTATCATTGTAACATCGCCTTTCTACAATGTCATTGTTTTGACAACACTTTACATTAAAATTAATTTTTTTTTACTAACCTTTTCCTATATTTAACAATATGTGTAAATATCAAATACAAAATAAACTATAATTTAATAACTTCTGAGTTAGATATTTATATTTATATTAATTTTAAGTTTTACTTCTCCAGTTCATTTGAGATTATCACCAATAGTTTTGGTGATAATGAAAAGAGTAAGGCAGATTTAAGGTCTTTTTTTTTTTTTTTTTTTCCAATTTTTTTGAGTTCAGTGGACTTACCATCACCCAAAAGTGAACTTAACCCAAATTTGGCTTAAATTTGTTTTGAAACCCCACTATATTTTGGTTACATGTTAAAAACTATCGTGTAAATTTGGAGATTTCAAAAAAAAAAAAAAAAAATTTCCTCCAAATATTGAAAATATGAAAAAAAAAAAAAAAAAAAAAACTTAATAAAAAATAAAAAGAAATAAAAAAAAAAATACCAAACTTTTTTTTTTTTTTTGAGGCCTGTTTTTTTTGTTTTGCTTAGGAATTGGTTTTTTTTTTTTTTTTTTTTAAAAGGAATTTCTGTTTGTTGCTTAGTATGGCGATCATCCATAGGAAGATGGAGAAAAAGTGACGATCAAATTTAGCCAAATCTGGCTATAAACCAAAAATAAAGAACAAATCTTTAATCATCTTTTCATATTTTTGCCTACACAGTGAATACCAAAAATACGAATCTGGCTAATTTTATATTAAAAATTTCACTTTTGGCAATAGAAAACCTCCAAAATCACTTCTTTTTAAAAAAAATTTATTATTTTAATTTTTTTGCCAAAATTTGCCAGTAAAATAAAGGCTGCAAAGGAATAGAGCAGTAGGTGGCCACAAGCCAGTCCAATCAATGACCATTTTCTGACATAATTGGCACTTGGGAGAGATTCTGCCACATATTAGGCACTTTGTAAACTACTAAATATGCCTCTGTGCTGGTTGCATGCATTTGAAAGAGCAGTTGACCCTAAGAAGCTTGGGGTGAAGGCTGGAATCTCTCCTGAGTGATAATTGTGTCTTCCAACTCCTATAATCTACAAGACCCATTCTGCAAAAATGCACATGACCATTATGCAAATCCACAAGACGATTCAGCAAACCCACATGAACATAATGCAATTCCAGATGAAGACCATTGTGCAATGGGGCGTGCCGGGTGCAGGCCATTATGCAAATCCACACAAAACCCATTACATAATCTGGGTACAGGCAATTACGCCTGCTTCAAAGCCTGTTCAGAAATTCAGCTCATCAAGATCTAGTTTGGAATCTGTCAATGTTGCATTTCCTCGGTGTTTTTGGACTCTGGACTCAAGATGAACTGACAAAGCAGTCAATCCCTCGTGTTGGTGGTCTGGGTTTCATCGGAGCTCAAAGAACTGTCAATGAAAGCAAGGATTACAGAGAAGAGAAGTTCAGGAGCCAACTTAGTTTTGTAATTTTCCACAGCTGTCAATTATATCCCCTTGGCTCTGCAGACAGACTTTTGCCACCATCAAAGGAAGCTGCAGAGCCCCAAAACTGCTCAGAAAGGCATCCAAGACACAACTCCCATCTCCATCTCTACTCACTCCTCTGTGTGTGTATGTGTGTGTGTAATCAGAAACATGCCTCAGAAGTTCATAAACAAAACACAAGAGGTGATAGACAAGATCTCAGAAATTTGTGGCAAGAACAAGAGCATGTGACACAATGGCAAGATGATGCAGTCGGTGCACAAAGATGGTGTAGGCAAGAAAGTGTTGGATTGAAGATTGGCGGTGTTGGAACTCAAGACAATGCAATGCTACATGAGGATAATTGAAGGATGATTGTAATGTACAAAAGGACTTTGCCTCGCAATCCAGACAAAATTATTCTGAAACACTTAAATCTGTGGAAAATGCCAGACCAAACACTAGGTCTCTCTTCTCACCTTTCTCCTTCTCTGGACATCAAGTTAGTTCCACAGGATCATTTCATCAAATGATCAATTGATGCTACCAAAACGTCAACATAACAATAGCAGTTACCTAAACCTCAAAAAACCTTGCATTGGAAACCAGAAAAAACCTTGCAGTTAACCAGAAAAAACTCCATGAAGCCATCACTGACACACCCAGGAAAAAATCCACGAAACCATCACTGACTCACACATACCCAGAAAAACTTCACAAAACCATCACTGACATGCACACACCCAGAAAAAAACCCCATGAACCCATGACTGATGCACACATCCAGAAAAACCCCATAAATCCATCACCCATGTACATCCAAGAAAAACCCCATGAATCCATCATGACACACATGCCAGAAGCCATCACTGTGTATAGATTTTACAGAGAGAATATTGGATATAGCACATCATCACATCTATAATATTGTTGTCCACAAAAAGTGTCTCTCTTTCTCTCTGTGTGTCTCTCTCTGTGATGATTGAATCTCTAATTCTCAGTACCCAAAACCTTGAATGGCAACTGCTGTCTGGCGAACAAACAGTTTCTCTGCCAAGATTCTCCAGTGCTGAGGACCATCAGCAATGAGCATGATCAGGCATCAAGCTGCTAGAGGAAAATTCAATAGACAAGATGGTCGACAGAAGCTTCATATGCATGACCCAAAATAGAAACTTGTCAAGAGTGTATAGAAAATGATAATTCTTACAAAAAGATTGCTTAGATTACCCTACTGAAGAAACCCTTGATGATCATGCATCCTCATCTCAAGAGATGAAAAGAACTTTTCTTGATTAAGCTCCTCCATTCTTCCATATCTCTCACAGTCCTGGATGTCTTCCTCCTCCTCCTCTTCCCACAGCACCAGCTTTCTTTCACAAATAGGGGGGTCGTCGAAACTCTGGAGTGGGAATTTGGCACTGAGAATGCCGACGACAAAGGAAAGGTTGTCGTCGTTGCTGCGAGAGATGGCAGTGATGCTCCACCATACATAGAAAGCCTTGACTCTGATGCCCCTCAAGTCTTGGAGCTGGCCGTAAGACAAGAGTCCCGTGATCACCTTGTCGTACTGCAGAGGGTACGTGTGTTGGATCAGCACTTTGCATTCTCCTTCCAGGTACAGAGTGAACCTTCCACTACTGGGCTCAAATGTGTACCCCGTGATGGTGTGCGGCAAAATCCCTTGCGGGAACCCAAAGGACTCGATCCTCTCGTACGCATCTGTTGTTGCCAATGGGTCGCTGGAGGCAGCAGACGACGTGAGATCCGCCGCTGCCGTCATCACACAAAAAACAAGAGCAACAGCAACAGATGCCAAGAACATCCTGTCTCTCACCATCAGATTCTTCAGTATTGTTTCTCTCTCTTCTGCATGCATGCATGCGCTTGTTGTGGCCAAATTCAGCAACTCTTTCTTTCCCGAAATTCTAATCCTTTGGTCGATATCGCATGGGAAAAAATGGCTCACAAAGATGGATATCTATTTATGGATGTCATGTACTGCAACAATAACAACAATAGAAAATTCCTCTGTATTCTGACAAAACAAGCAATTGGGTGCTCGAAACTTGGGGAGTTATAGAGCTCCCGGATCAGAGAGGACTCCAGTACAACAACGACAAGTAAAACAATCTGGAATGGAGGAAAGCCAAAAAAAACAAACCTAATCTCTCTCTCTCTCTCTCAACACACAAATTCTCGAAAACTCAGAGCAACACCTACTCTGATCTCTGTCTCTCTCTCAAGTCTTGAAAAACACAATCCTTCGAGAAAACACCCAACACCATAGAAATTCTGTTATGGAAGTGCGGAGGTACCATCCAAAAAACACAACAAAACCCAACAAAACCAAACCCCCAAAAAAAAAAAAGAATCAGAACGAAACAGAACAAAAAAGAAACAAAAGCGTCACGAGATATGACTCAGTCGGACAGTAACGAGAAGTGCAAACCTTTCTTTGCTTAAAACTCACAGCCAACAACAACAACAACAAAGAAGAAGAAGAAGACTGGATTGATTGTGACTGAACAACTCTTTGCTTCTAGAAAACGGCAATCTTTTCTGAAGAAGGGAGGAATCTTTTTGCAATTCTGAGTGAAGCTTCCAAGGAAAAAAGGCAATGGAAGAAGAGAACAAGAAAAGAAGGGGGGATATGCTCCTTCTGATGCTTGCTGGATTACAACCACTCCACTGGAAGATCCCTTGAAGCTCCGATTCTATGTGTGACTCTTAAGAAATACTTTCTTTGCTTTGCTTTGCTTTGCTTTTCTTTCTTTCTTTCTTGCAGCAAACAACAATCTTGAACAGAATTGGAAGTGGAATGAGAGAAAATAGAATTGCAAGAATTGGAAGAAGATTTTGGAAGAATTTGGGCCCTTTTGCTAATTCCTCCTCCCAATAAGGTAATAGGTAATAGGTACCTACTTATAGGTAGTAGGTAGGTAGGTAGGTAGGTAGGTAATAGGTATGTAGATACCCTTGCTCATAGGGTGTGGGGTAGGTCTTAACTTAGGGATAGGTAGAAGGTATAGGGCTTCTCATAGAGTGGGGTAGGGTCTTAACTTAAGGTAAGTAGTAAGTATGTAGGTACATACCCTTGTTCATGGAGAGAGGGGTAGGTAGTAGGCACGTAAAGTCCTTTGTTTGTTCATGGAGAGTGGGGTAGGTCTTAACTTAGGGTTAGTAGGAGGTGTGTAGGTATCCTATGGAGTGCAATAGGTCTTATTTTCCCATAATATGCAGTGGGTATCATGGGAAAAAAAAAATAAAATAAATAAAATAAATAAATAAATAAATAACTATATATATATAATTTTATTATTATTTTGAGCAAGTCTTTATGCTTGGTAAGCCCTTGACCACCAGCTTTACTAGATTTGGGCCCTTCACCTTTGTACTTAATTTTTCCCATAATATGTAGTGGGTATCATGGGAAAATAAATAAATAAATAAATATATTTTATTTTATTTTATTATTTTTTTGAGCAAGTCTTTATGCTCGGTAAGCCCTTGACCACCAGCTTTACTAGATTTGGGGCCTACACTCGGCTCCACCTCCCGTGAGCCTAGTGGGCTTTACCCCTACACTTAAAGTGTGTCCGCTTCTAACATTTTGGATGCTCCTCTCTCCCCCCCAAATGAACAAAAGTTTGCACTCCCAAAAATAAAATTATTTGTGATGGGCCAATGAAAATAATTCCCTAAAAATAAAGAAATAAAAAAGTGTTTGTGCTTTTGACAAAGGTTGGGAAACTTTTGCAATTATTCCCAACCTAGTTGGAAAAAGGGCAAAAAAAACCCCCAAAAAAAGGATGAGCTGAAAGACCCCACCCCCATTAAATAATAAGTGATGGAAAACAAAGCAACACGGAAAGGGGCAAGGGATGGGGAGGGGGACCCTCCTTGGGTTAGTGGGGACCTACAATGGTACCATGGTTTAAAAAAAACCCAAATTCATTTAGGTTGCTTCCAACCATGGCAAATATCTTCCCTCAAGACTAAATTGCATTCTCAGAGTCCAAATTTAACATTTCCCAGGAGAAAATATTGCCACTAAAAGGAACCACTCCAAGAAGGTGAAGGTCCAAGTGGAAGTGCTAGTTTAGGGTTTAGGGTTCCTAGACCCAACCATGGAAAGGTAGGAAGGCCCAAGTGGGACTAACTAAAAGCACACAATCAAAGATACCACAAAGATGGGTTGGTGAGGGAGGTGGATAGCTGAGCCCTTGAAAGGAATAGTGAATAAGAAGAAAGGTTGAGATGGTGCTAATGGGAGGAGGGGGCCCATGAACTTAAAATATGAATTTACAAGTGAATGAATATACACCCATACTTCCCTTTTCCTTCTATTCTTCCATTCCATGAAAGAGCCATCAAACTTGACCATTCTTAGTCAACTTTGAGGGTGCTTAAAAGAGAGAGAGAGAGAGAGAGAGAGAGAGAGAGAGATGGGCAGTTTCCTTTATCCTCCAACAATTGTTAGCAAGGCTAATGAATGAATGAATGAATGAATGAATACTTAGTCTTATGATGTATTCCATCCAAAAGGTGATGAATACTATACATCAGCACAAAGGAATGGGTAGTTTCTCTTCCAAGACTTGGTGGATTCCATTGGGAATTATTGGGGATTTTATGAACCCATTTTTTGTCAAGTATATTCTAGTGTGGAAAAAGTATATTTTCTATTATACCCAAAAGCTCAATATAACTACATCTTGAAGTTCTAATTACCTTTCAAGAGTAGAGAAATAGAGTGTAATAAGTTAAGCCTAAAATTTGGGCAATCCATAATCAGAACAAGTAGAGCTCTAAAGTTGGGCAATTCTATTGGCCAACAAGCTTTACATTTGGGTTTTAAACTTGGGCCAACAATTTGATGCTTTAAACTTGACACTCAAGCCAAGAAAATTAGACTTTGGGTGGAATTTTTTGGGCACTATTTTGTGTTGGTTCATTGGCTAGATAACTAGTCCTCCAATTTGTAGGACCAACTTTTGAATGTGGGACCAATTGTGATGGTATTCAGACTGTTACTAGTGGGCTAGTTTATGAGTGAAATTCTAAGGTCCAATTTGCTTCAAATAGGACCCATATCCAGTTGGTCTTCAGTCTCGACTTTAAGCACCTATCCTTAAAGTATGGAACAATGATGTAAAAAATATGAAAAACTTTGATTTTTCCAAAGGGATGATGAACTAATAACAAAAATAAAGAACGCCCAAAAAGAGGCCACAAATATGCAATGAAGGGCTATAGATCAAGTGCAACTATTCATCAACTAATAATATAAGCTTTAGGTTTGTATGCATATCAACCACTCTCATGAGATATGTCTATTCACATATAATATGAAGTTGCATTGGACTAAGGGATGAGATCATTTGTGTATAGCAAAATCTACACATAAACTTATTTCGTATTCAATTCTTCAAAAAGATTAATTGATCCTTGAAGATCTTCACTACTTTGCTCATGTTTAGGCATTGGTAACAAACCCAATACATAAATTAAATGCTACTTAACCATGATGTAGAAGGAATTTTTTGACATCCCATATCATTCAAATTTACAAATATATGGGTTAATTCCTTGAAGTCTTTACTCCTTGCTTGCATGGGGGTAGAGATCAGTCTATAAAGCTTCTTATTTTTTAATTGAATAATTTTTATTTTTATCTTGAGATGAATGGATTATCCTTTTTTTTCTTGTATATTTGTATGCCAATACAATATTCAATGTGTGTTTCCTATTCTTATCAATAGATCTTGATGATACCCATGTGTATTCATTAATTTTATGAATTTGTATTAAAAATAAATGTTATTTTGAAGGTTTATACTAACTTTGAGCAATTCTTTGTTTTTATAAGAACCTCTAGTTTGGGTTTTGACATTTTATATTTTTTGTAGGTTTTTTTGGGGTGTGAGTTTGGGCACAATTCTTTCAATTTCCTTTAATTACAAATTTGGTACATTTTTTCAAATTTCAAAACCTTGAAGCCTACTTCCACATACACATCACACATTTTCCAATGCTACAAAAAGTGTATATGTGTGTAGGGTATGGCAAGAGGTGTCACATGTTTGAAACCTTATGAAAGTGAGAGGGGTGAATTGTGTGAAGACCAAAGGGGATCCTCCTTCACCCTAAAAATTAATATAAACAAATAAAAAATGTTTGGTCAACATTTTGGCAACTTGGAGAGTGGGTTACATTGTGCGAACCCATGTTGAAGCAAGTTTTTGGGACCACTTCAATTGCAAAGGGAATTTTTCAAAAATGTTTTATGTACAAAGTTTTAGAACAACTTCAAACCTAGGTTGAATAAGTATGGAGTTCAATAACTAACTCCATACCAACATGGATATTCAAACCAAAGTTGAATAAGTCCTTGGTTTGAACTTTCATACTCATATAGATATGGAGTTTGATGACTAATTAAAACTAATATTTAAGCATAAAATTCACCTTACTTGTCAAGTGTTTTCAAAGAATCAACTTGCTTACTTAAAGAAATTAACCCTTTATTCCAAAAAAAAAATTCAAGATTTTATTTTTGTTTCCAAAACTAACAAAAGGCCATTTCCTTGATATGTTTTTTTTTTTTTTTTTTTTTTT
>Ga0116231_10003564_pt1 | contig 32255 bp, 18 predicted proteins | sample S1TSphgellanicum_2_FD_89695 | JGI IMG/M metagenome (GOLD analysis project Ga0116231, IMG submission 89695) | Host-associated microbial communities from peat moss isolated from Minnesota, USA - S1T2_Fd - Sphagnum magellanicum MG | ecosystem: Host-associated > Plants > Peat moss > Unclassified... | reverse complement strand
ATGGGAAGTATTTAGTGTCTCTTGTTGACTTGAGCAAACTAGCATTTCAATGTTGTAATAGCCTCATAGGTTTGTGTCTAGGTGCAAAGAAAGTTTTTTTTGGCTAATTGTTCAAATCAATTGCCTTTTAAGAGTTGCCTTGGTGTATTATTGTTTACATGTTGTGCTTGCACATTTCAAGGAGCTTTTAGCAAAATTTGGAACTTTTAACACATGTAACTTAATTCTCCCTCATTTTATCCAAAGATGTTATTTAGGATGCACAAACCTTAACAATTCTAAGAATTATTTCAACGCTACAACCTCCACAAAGATGTTATTTAGGATGCAAAACACATTAACAGTTTTGAGAATTATTTCAACATTACAGCCTCCTCCTTGCATGAAGAGAAAAATTACTTGTGTTGTTTGTTGTGGAGAAGGTTAGTAATAAATGCAATCACATGGGCCAACAAATGTGTACATGATCCAGTTTTTGGTCCAGTTTTTGTAAAAGGCATTAAACTCTAAGATGACTATTCCTTATTGGTTGGTTATGATTATTGGCCCATGTGATTGCATTTAAATAGTCTTGCATCTTGTACAGTCCCATTATTCATGTTTGTGACCCAGAATTGGGAAACAATTAGCACACTATGTTAGATGTGGTAAATATTACTAGAGGCCCAAATAGACGGTACAGTGGAGCTGCTCTTGTATTCCTTATATTTTTGGAGAGGCTACTTTCCATGGTCTCCTTCCACTATGGATTCGTAAACTTTCAAATTGGACTGAAACGCAGTGCTACATGTGCCTAATGGGTTCCCTAGTTGAGAAGGCTGGAATAACCCAAAATATGTTTTGATGTGAAAGGCTCCTCTTTCTCGCCAGATAAAAGGAAACAAATGCAGGCCCCACAAAGTACCAGATAGAAGGCTAATGAAAAATGAAATATAGTAGGGCACAGCAGAAAGCATGGGGACAAGGAAACAGCAGCAGAAACACCCATCAAATAGTTTAAACCCCTAATCGCCTGACATTTGTTTTGGAATTTTTAATCGACCTAGCAATTATGAAAAAAGAAAAAACTTCAAATTTTTGGGTGTGCAATGTGGAGTGAGGTCAGAGACTCCAAGTGACATGCTGGCTTGGGAAGCCCACATCAATTTTGGGGGAGGGGATGGGAGGAATCGGGTCTGCCCAAAGCAACAAGGAGCCAATTAGGTGAAGGACAGTATCGGCAGGGGTTGCAAATATATTTGGGAGCGGGCAGGTGGGAAGCACTGGAAAAGACTTCCAAATTGAACATGCCTATGGTAACAGCAGTAGTGTCCCACAGCTCCATAGACCCACTTCCCTTCCCTGGTCTTATGTACATGACATGGACTAACAGCGAAGGTAATGCGATGTGCATGAGACTGGGATTCGCTTAAGAAGTAAAATTGTGAATCTTAATCCTTAGAAGTTAGAGCTATATTAAAGTTTTCCCTAAAGTCAGGAAAACACAGCACCAGAACCCTGAGTTTGGTCCAAAACCGGGTGAGATTCATAAAAAACCCTGCAAAAATGTACATTAGCCTTCAAGGGGGGTGGAACTCAAAAATGCACTGTTTTTCGTGCCAACCTGAGTTCCATCATGTTTGACCCCTCTTTCCTTTTTCCTGAGCGTCTCCACCTCTGCTACATATATTTTCATTGCTCCTACATGTAAAACTATTACAATTACCTCGAACCTTGTGCATTAAATGCTAAAATTCAATATTTCATACCGAAATTTAATAAAACTTCTTTGGTTTGTGGACCTCACTCAAAGAGGGGATAGGGGGTGAAAAGAGGCCCAAGACAGGGTGGAGACATGATGACTTTAAGGAAAACTCTATTGCATAGGAACTTTAACACAACGCAGGTATGTGATGAAGATGACTTCAGAACGATAGTACAACCTTTCTAATAGTACAACTACATCTACACCAAAGGTATGTAGTGATGACAATAGTCACACACAATCTTAGAGAAGGTTTAAACCTTTCTTGATGCCAAGGTATGCCACATCCTCATTGAAAATTGTCCATTTACTAGACGGCCATGAAGGAATCTTTTGATTCCCACCTGATACAATGATCGATTTGTTTTTTAAGAGATTGTTGATTTAAAGATTTAACTTGCCATCCATTACATGTTTTTAAACTTTAGTTGGTCACAATGCTGGATCTATCATCAAGAAATGCAGAAATTTGGATTTCCTTTAAATGTTGTTTGCAGATTGTAGTTTGGATCTTTGTTAAAGAGGTTTATATATAGTTTTAAGAGTTTTCAAGTTTTGTAGAGCATCTTTTTGTCAAACTTGATTGTATCATAATTGTAACAACTATGTGAATTTAACATAATGGAAATTGATGATATATACAACTATGTAAGACAAAAGACTATCAAAATGGCTTGTTTCATAGACCTGGTGTTTGTAAGACATAATTCTGAAACCATTTGATCAACAATCATGTGAGTTATGTGACTTGGGTCCACATAAATTAAAAAATCAGCAGCATAACACATATGCAACAATAAGAAGCCATTAGAGGGATTTAGGGGTTGCTCGTTTGAAGGCAATGAATTCAATTCTCATCATCAAAATTGTAATATCAAACAAGATTTCTACAAAAGCTGAAATTCAAAGAAATGTAACAACATTGAAATTATCCTACGATTCAAAGATCAAGAGTGTCAATCATTTAAAAAACCCCATTAAAAGTTTTACATCTTGCAGAGGTTTCCTAACAACACAATTTTTTAATTATCATTTTAAAATAAAAAACCAAACATTTGTAATTACACTTGTTGTGACTTCTATTAATATGACTACACCCAAAAGCAAATATGCCTAATAGCTAGTCACCATAATTCAAAAAAATCCATCATAATCACATGCATTGCAAAATATTGAAATGCATATGCCATGTAATATAATGAGTTTGAATATATTATCTTTTTACCCACTTCAAAACAATTGGCTTCCCATGATAAGGGTAAGCTTCAAATATATGCTAGAACTAGGTAGAATAAAAATAGGGTAAGTCTAGGGCCAATTGGGTAGGGTAATTATAAGGGTAGCAAGATAACATTACCAGCTAAGTAAAGTAATGATATTCACCCTTGTATATATATCAATGTTGTGTGAGTATATTGTTTTTATATATCCTTGGGTAAGGGTATACAATTTTTTCAATTTATTTATCCATCAAGTTTGGGTATATTAGCATTCAAACAATTTCATCAAATTAAGGTCCAAGTTGAAAAATATTTTTTTTGGTAGATGGGTAAAGTTTAGGTAACCTTTATCATATAACCCTTTTTGGGGTTAAAAAGGGTATTTTTAATTTAATTAAAAATGGAGAACAATGTCCAAATTTTGAAATCTTAAAGCAAAATTTCAGAGGTCAAATACAATGTCAAAATGTACGAATCAAAGTGTTTGATTCATCCTTGATTAACATAAGCATGGCTATGAGTGGAATGCTTAGTGTAGCAGAAGATAATGATTGGTGATGAGTTTAAAAATAAATTGTAGCTCATTTTTTTATGTTTTAGTATGCTTTTGAGTTATATAATTCTATTAAATAACAAGAAAATTATTGCCTTCCAAATTAAGGGGTCTTCCATTTGAAATATATTCTTATCATACATTTATCACTCCTAGGATGTGCATTTTTACCACATGTTAACAATTCTCAATTTTATCTCATACGGCTTGCCCAAGGTTCTCAGGTTCTTACTTATATAATTGGACCAAAGAGAAGACATTGCATCCTCACGTAGAAACTAATGCTTTGGCAAGCTTCCAAAGTTTCTATTTTTAAAATCTCTTTTTCTTATAATGGGCAAATAAAAGTGGTTCATTGCCCAAAAAAAATAAAATTGAAACAAAACAAGGAACTGAGGAGGCACCCCATTTAATTAATAGAACTAATATGCATATTCACCTTTATTTTTTTACTTCGATGTCAAAACATACCTTACTATGGGTATGGTATGTTTATGAATAGGGTATAATTTTTAGCATTTATGTATATTTGGGTATGTACTTCATTAAGGTATTTCAAAAAGAATAAGTTAAAATGAATAAAAAACCTTATCTGTATTCAATGGGTATATCCTAGTAAAAAATATATCCACCCAACATTGATATATACTTGCAAATATATCAAGGTAAAATATTTACTTCCCCAATCCTCCTTTTGACAGCCATCTGCAGAGCATTTCCAATGTCTTGTCAAGTTCCAACTCATTAAATGGTGTTTTGATTCATATAATCAATTGTTAAAATTTTCTTTGACCTTTTTTTGGGTTGTTTCTTAGGCATAACCTTGTGTGAGATCTTATGACCTGTGTAAGATCTCAGTGATCAATGGTCAACATGACCTTATAAATTCATAAGCATCACGTTTCCCAAAACATTCTTTAAATTTTTGACAAATTTTGGCTTTTCTTTACATAGGTGAATGGTTTGCATTTAGGCCCTTTCGAGAATTTCAGCCGCTTCCCCTTGCCATACTTGCCTTAGGATGGGAGCCTCATTTCCTGGAAGGGTCTAAATGCAGCCGGTTCTCCTATACTGATAGCTTTGAATTGAACATAACTGTCATGAATTGCATTAAGGAGTTGATCTTTGCTGGATAAGTTTGGGTTTTGTTATGTAGGAAGGGTCTCCACCAGTGTTGTCCGGTTCTTAGGTTTTTACTAGAATTGTCAGTTTCGGGTTTAAGCCCTCACGTAAGAATGAAAAATTGTCAATTCTGGTTTTATTTATTTATTTCAAAATGATGACCCATCAATTCCTGGTCTAGGTCAAAATTTATTGATTATGGGTTCTCAATTTTAATGGGTCTCATATTGATAAAACTTGTTGGTTTCTGGTCTAGGCTTGGTTCTTAGATTTTTTTTATAACTATTTTTATAGTGCAAAGATTTTTTTTGGACTAAACCAATGGAGGAGATTATGTTGTGAAGTACAACTAGAGGAGCTAATCCTATGACGATTTTTTCAATTTAGAATCATTAGCTAGGAGCAAGATGCAAACAAATGAATATTAGAGCTTTCAATCTCCAACAACACCACATCAACTATATGGAGCAATTATTTCTTTTCAAGTGAGGATGGTGATCAGATTATCACAAAAATGTCACCTTACACATGTAAGATTGATGTTGGGTAGACTTTATGAACATTAGCCTTTTTTTCTAGCGAATCGGTGCTAGATTTCAGCCTTTGCCAGGTTGGCACGATGAGCCAAATAGATGTAAAGCACCTAGTTTTGCCAGAGATTGCCTTGGATGTGGATGGAGGTTGTTACTTCACAACCTCAACATACATCCCTTTCACCATTTCCACCATTGATTATAGGATGGTGGGGATCATCCCATCGCTAATAAGTGTCATAAACCCTAACTCCTTTTGCTTCTTTCGTTATAGAACATAGGCTTTTGAAGCTAGCTTGCATTGTGAAACTCCTTCCCATTGCCACATTTTATAGTAGAGGGTGCAATCTCTCTGCTAGATTGTAGTTGAATGATTGAACTAGGAACATTAGAATTATATCTAATTGTAGAAAGTTATCTCTAGAACTTAGGGCGGGTTTATTACACTACCCTTTTTGAAGATTTGCTAAAGTTGTTGAAGGCACGTGATTTGTACAACAATGGTGATAGGATTTGTTGTGAGATTGCAAAGGTGCACAAGCTTGTTCGACATTGGTTTCAAAGTTCAAGCATATTAGGCAATAGGTGCATTGAACTTTTCTTGTTTTCTTTTGTACATTTTGTTGTGTGAAGGTTTTTTTTGGTAAATCATGTTTTCCATCATCCTCTTCCAATGGTTTATTAAGGATTGCGTTAGTATTTTAATTCAAGCAAGAGGGTGAAAACATGGTCAAAGGAACTAGGGGCACGAAGGTAAAAATCCATGTGTCATTTTTATGTTGGTTTATAACTTAAAATTTTGTATTTTGAATACCTGATTTAACATTGCATATTAGAAATAAATACATTTTGATTACAAATTGATTTCATATCATATATATTATACATTCATGCCTTCTATCACATGAATATGAACAATTTATGTTAGAGTCACATTTTCAAAATCCATAATTTTCAAGCTCAAAAACATGTTTGAACCAAATATGCTCAAATCGAATATTTTCATTGGTTCAAGTCCTTTTGCCCTTTTAATTATCAATGTTAAAATATTCTCCAATTTTTAGAAGGAATGGTGCACATTTGGTAGAAAAAAAAACGTTTGAAAAAAAAAACTATCCACTTTCGAAGTTTGAGTGCTTTGAACATGCAAAAACATTTTTGATTTGTGTCAAGTTTTGACCATATAAACTTTGCAATCAATGGAAAATATTCCAAATTTTTTATGACAATCCAAATCGTTATGTTTCCCTTGTGATCTTTCAAACATATAAAAAATTAGTTTTAAAAAGTGTCCATTCACTTGGGTGGTTCCTTTGACTATGTTTTTACCCAAGAATCTTAGTTCGTCTTACATCCTATGCTCGTCCTATTGGTCCAACTTTTATTTTAATTCATCTTGCATCCTTTGTTGATTTAGTTAATCATGCCAGAGATCATATTAATGACCATGAGGTCATTTTTAGTGACAAAGTTGTTGAATTATCTGATTTTTAGTTTGACAACCCTCTTTCTGTTCCACCTTATAAGAAGCAAAAAAATGAAGGGAAGACTCAAAAAAATCTTATGACAACATTTGCAAATTTCAAATTGAATGGGTAGCTTGCATACCATGGGTAGAGGGCTTAGTGTTTAAGGAAGGGTTTATAAATGTGGTGACTTAGTGTAGAATGTGTTCATTGATTAAGAACAAAGAAAAAATCATTGGTTGTAAATGGGACACACTGACAAAACATTAGGGTTGTAGAATTGTAGTGCGGGATATGCTAAAGTTGGGGGGTGAAAGAAGGTGGGGAATACATTGAACATGATTGCGTTCACTTGAAAAACATGAAATTGTATTTTTAGAGGGCTCCTAAATCTATTTTGGCACAAGTAAACAAACTTACAAGTGAGGGGAATTAGAAAATTGTGCAAATGAAATATATTTTCTACATGTTTTATTTCATGGCTATCCAATGCTAAAGTATGAAAGTTTATATGAGTTTTTTAAGAGGTTAGGGGTCTTGAACAATTCGAACATGCATTGGTCTAATATTGATAGTTGGGTCCTTGATGAATTCATGTACATGCAAGTTCAAAACACCATTATCAAGGCCATTCAATTTGCCAAATTCATAGCCTACTCATGTAATGAGGTTACAATTATTGATAATGGTTCATGGATCTGTGTTCATGCTTACATGGTTGATTATTAAATTAAGATTCCTATTTGCTTTATGTTGAAAGGATTGTGGATGGGTTTGGTTCTAACAATCACATTAAAGTCATTATGGTTGCATTGATGAAAGGTGGGAGGTTAACTAAAGGGGATGTTGCAAAAAACTTGTTGTGTTTTGGTGTAGATGGGGCTTCAATTTTTTATGGGGGTAAAATAGGAGTCACAAAGCAAATTTTAAAAAGCATGGGCACCATTGTCAATGGGTGTCCATTATGTTGTTCATAAGATTAACCTTGCGGTTCAATTTTTATCTGATTTGACTTTCATTGCCTGCATTGAAACATTCATGGTAAACCTATACATTTAATTTAGCCACTCATTGAAGTGATATTTAAAATTCCAAAAACCTATTACAATCATAGAAACCAAGGGGAACAAGATCATAAAATTGCTAAGACCCATTGGATGCCAATGTTGGAGCCCTTGAAGTGGATTATGGCTGCGTATAGGTCATTATTTAGAGACATGCCACTACGCCAAAACATGGCAAATATGACTACACCCACAACTACGTTTGTAGTTGTAAATACCATTCATGACTACATGATTATGTAATCCATATGGAGATGTTGTTTATCCATTAATTGTATATTTGTCCTAGTCGTAAAGCCCATGGAATATATTATATATGTGTATATAAATTGAAATATGTTTATAAATGGCCATTTGGTTGGTAGTTAGGTAGGGTTGTAAGCTTAAGTAGGTAGGATGTTGGATCCTATTTATTTTATGGTGACGAGCCTTTTTTATTGGCCCATCACAAATAATATTTGCACTTTAGATGTATGTAGTGCATGTAATGTGTGTAGATTAATATTTTTTCACCTACTTATATGGTTTACAAAGTTGAACTTGTTGACAAAAATATGGGATAAATTTATAACATTATCCCACATCATCCTTTGTCGCATACAAAAGTACTCAACTTTGACCATTATTATCTTTTTTCATACTTTGTCCATTTGAAAAAGAAAAAAACTATTCTTAATTTTGTTTCCAAGATCTACATATCCATAAAAACCCATTTAACCAAAATATCAAGTAATTTGACTGAAAATGCATTTGAATCTTCACTATTTCATACATTTAAACAACAATGATATCTTGATTTTTTAATTTATTTTTTCATAAAATGATTTGTAAATAATAAAATATGTTTATTAACATATTTTAAATCAACATGTTATATATGTATATATCCCCACCTTTTAAAATATATTGAATCAATAAAAATGGTATAAAATATTGTGATATATTTATTTGTAATTATAAAATAAAATAAAATATGTTATTTATGAAACATATAATATTATTTTCAACATTTTAAAATTTATAAAATTTATTATTATTTAAATTTCATAATTTTGATCAAATTTTAATGTGAGTACTAAATTTTAATCTTATTTTTAAAAAATTAATTCATTAAATGTGATTTAATATAAAATATTAAAAAAATTCAAGTAGCATGACCAAATATTTTGATAAATTACTAATCATCAAATTTTATATTTTTTGTTACCCATCACATGGAAGCATGAAAAACGATGCCATTTTGGGGCATGTGGATTTCTTTTGAAATTCATTGGATATCACTAATAAAAATATATTTCATTATTTAATGTCAAAAAATTCAAAGAAGATATTATTTAAAATAAACCTTTGAGCAAAAGTTTCAACTTAAATGTTTAATTATATTCTAGGCATCAATTTTTCATTTAATTTTATGGTTTCAAAAACTTTGGCAATTTGTTTTCCATTTTTTGGGAATTTTTTTTAAATTAAAAAAATTCCTCCAAATGTTATTTTAACCACTATCTAAAAATTCACATTAAATAATTAGTGACTCTAAAGCAAATCTAATTTTTTTTATAAGGTATTAGTTATTTATTTATGCATTAATTATGTGTTTAATCATCTACAAACTTATAATATGTTTACTAAGTACATATGTTTACCTTCTAAATTTTTTTCCCTTTTAATTCATAAGTTTTTAATGTTTCAATTTGTATATTATTAAATAATAATATGGTGTTCATGAAAAAGATTTTTAGTCATGTAATCATATCCATGGTTACAAGAATATGACTAGGCACAAAAAATGGCATATATGACTATATGACTAAAAAATGGTCAATAGTCATATTTTTCCTAGTCATAAATGTGAAGTTTTGGCATAGTGTGCAAGTAAATTTCAATTATGTTCAAATAACAAAGGTTTATAATTTTGAACTTGTTTTTTTTGTTTTCCAAATTCTCTTCTTGTCTATGTGACTAATTGGTTCGTAGGATTCCTTATGATTCTAATTAAACCTATAACATCATATGCTACTTTCTATTTAGTTGAAGTGGGCATAATTTTTTATATATTTTGGGGCCTTTTACCACTATTGGGATTTTGATTTTGTATAATTGAAGGCTCAAAACCTTTTGATTCATTTCAAGTTCTTATTACAAATATGTTTGAATTTGATGGCATTTGTGTTATCACAACAAATGTTGAATATGTGCACTTGAGGTGAGTAAAACCTTTTCCTCATTTAAGGTTCTTCATACTATTCATTTGAATCCAATTGCACCCTTAAAACTTATATAAAATTCTGCATGAACAATGGGAGAGATGGGTAGAAACAATTCCTTCATTTTTGGTCCTTTAAACCACTATTGTGGTTTTGATTATGTATAGTGAGGTGATTAAAACCTTTTGATTCATTTTGGGTTTTTTTTGCTGATTCATTTGTTTGAATCTAATGGCATTTGTGCTATCACAATAGATGTTGAATTTGTGCACTTGAAATGAGTAGAACCCTTTCTTTCATTTATGATTCTTGATACCACTCCTTTGAATTTAATTATATCCTTAGAAGTTAAAACTTGTATTAAATTCTACATCAATAGTTATAGAGATGGGTAGAAATGTTTTATTTCATTTTGGGTCATTTAACCAATGTTGTGATTTTGATTTTGTATAATTGAGGTGAACATAACCTTTTATTTCATTTTGGGTCCTTTAAACCGATGTTGTGATTTTGATTTTGTATAATTGAGGTGAACATAACCTTTTATTTCATTTTGGGTCCTTTAAACCAATGTTGTGATTTTGATTTTGTATAATTGAGGTGAACATAACCTTTTATTTCATTTTGGGTCCATTAAACCAATGTTGTGATTCTAATTGTGTACAATTGAGGTGAACATAACCTTTTATTTCATTTTGGGTCCTTTAAACCAATGTTATGATTCTAATTGTGCACAATTGAGGTGAACATAACCTTTTATTTCATTTTGGTTCCTTTAACCAATGTGGTGATTCTAATTGTGTACAATTGAGGTGAACAAAACCTTTTATTCCATTTTGAGATTTTGCTGCCAATCTACTTGAACTTGATGGCACTTGTGCTTGAAACAATAACAAATGTTGAATATGTGAAGTTAAGGTGAAAAAAACCTTTTTTTCATTTAAGGTTTTTACAACTAGTCCTTTGAATCAAGGCTTTTGTGCTTGAACAATAGATGTTAATTTTGTAATGTTGAGGTGAACTTAAAACATGTACAAAATTCTACATCAACAGTAACAAAGATGGGTAGAAAAAGTTTATTTGTTTTGGGTCCTTACAACCAATGTTGTGATTTTGATTTTGTTCAATTGAGGTGAATAGAACTAGTTCTTTCATTTGGGTTCTTGATACTAATCTCCTTGAATTTGATGGCATTTTGTGCTTGAAGCAACAAATGTTGAAGATATGTGCAATATTAATTGAGATGAGAATAACCTTTTTTTTCATTTATGGTTTTTAATACTATTCTTTTGAATTTGATGGTGCATTTGTGCCTAAACAACATATGTTGATTATTTGTAGTTAAGGTGAACTTAGAACATGTATAAAATTTTGCATTAGTAGTTTACCAAAAATGGGCAAAACAATTTTTTTCATTTTGGGTCCTTGTGACCAATGTTTTGATTTTGATGGCATTTGTGTTTCTATTGTGGTAGTTTATTGGAGGGGAATAATAAATTTTTTAGTGGCATTCTTTTTATTGTTTTAGCCATGTTTTTTAGTGGCTTTCTTTAATGGAAAATGTGGCATTATGTTGTAGGTCAATATGGGGCTTTTTACGGACATTCATTTGTTACTTGGGCTTGTTTGTTGTGCTTCCCTTGATGGAGGCAATGCAATCCCTTTTAAAGTTTGCTAAGAGGAGACATGTGTTCATTTGTGATTTCATAATTATTATGAAGGTTTGCTAAGGCCAACTATATACTTGATATTATGATAACAATTTGTCTTTCACAGGGGAAAAATTCTATTCCTTCCATGGCTTGATTCAATGTGACCATTAGCAAATCCACATGAAGTGGGTCATTGATTATAACTTGGATTTTATTCAATACCTAGCATTTGTGTAAAATGGTGAAAGAATTTGGGCACATTTTGGTGCAATTTGTTCAAAAACAACTAAAATGCATCCTATGACACAAGCTACATTTGCACATATAATGTAGTTGGTCAAGACAAAGTGCAAATGTAAGCTTTTGTTTCTCCCATATTTTTTTTACTAGATAAGTTAGTTGGATGCATATTGTATTTGTTTAAATTCAATAGATAATATTGGGATGTCCTTGTTTTTTTTTTAACCTTATGCAAATTTTTAAAGGTTTTGTGATGGGTTGAGGCTAGAAATGACAAAAGCTATTATAGGCTTCATTGAAGAGTTGGATGTTCGATTTCCTATTCATAGTCATTATTAGATGCCATGGGAATTTCTTATTTACAACATTGGTTGCAAGCAGATGTAAACATTATTTTTCCTTGACATTTGGAGGTTTTGAAAGCCTTCTATTGCACCCTACGTCAACGTGGAGTTGAAATAGATGGTAAATTAACTTTGATGGTGCTTGTTATTCTTTTAACCTGGGACTTGGATGTGAACAAAAACTTTTCAAGCTTAACATGAAGTCTAACGCCGTTCAAGCAATGGTAAACGTGGTGGCCCTAACAATTGACAAGGCACATCCCATGGTTGTTCATCCTTTCACCCATTTGTGGCATGTCATTAACGCCTCTTAGTTCTTGTCTCATACTTTTCCAAAATATTTGAAGCTAACAGAAATTTGTCATGATTCACATTCTTGGATCTATTGAGAATGAACAATGTTTTATTTTAATTTCATCTTTCAAGGACAAAGCTCGTAATCACTTGGACTCGAAATTTGCAATTAGTTGTTGTTATGTATGCACAAATTTTTTTTTACACTTGACAACTTTCCATATGACTACCTTTGAAAATGTGGGCCAATGTTCAGACAACAAATGGTAGAGGTCAATATGAGTAATTTATGCAACATTTGTTGTGGCTTTGGTTTCCATGATTGTAGTAAGTTTTGGATGTTACCAATTTTTTTGAAGTTAGATTTGCATAACACTTCACAAAGTCATGCTTCTCGCCAAATTATGAGGACAAGATTACTATCCACAACCAAAAACCAACAAAGTTGGAGTTTCATTAGCCAAAATATTTAGATGTAGAAGAATGAGTGAGTGCCAAGATGAACTTTGTATTATTTTCAAAATCACCTAAGGGAAATTTGAATACAATGGTTGTAGCCACTTATTTTTTGTCATCAAGCTTTTGTTTTTGCCACCTATGCCACAAGCTGAAAATGAAAAAACAAGGTTGATGAACACCTAAGGCTAGAAACTCCTTGGAGCTCTCCATTTGAAAAACAACAATTTTGGACAAAACAGATAATGCATCCCTAATCATTAAAAGAAAAAATGTACTTATAAATGTTTAAAAAAAGTCATACAAATGAGTAGATGGATTCCTAAAGAAAAATTGAACCGTTCAGGAAACAAAAAATCTGAAAAAAAATTTAAAATAACATCAATTAGTCTTCTTCAAAACACCCACATTAGATATGAACTTTTCATTGTCCTCCACACCCTAGACTTAGGTTGACCCTTGACCCCAGACCCTAAGATCCGGACTGCAGTGACCCAGCAATAAGATCCAATAATCCAATTCTTGAGCCAGTCTTTAGCCCTTTATAACTGTCGGACCAATTCTTGTGACGAGCCTTGAACTGCTTAGAACCACTGAGCCGATTCTTGTGGTGGACCTGGACCCTCCTAAAAATCACTGGGCCAAGTCTTAAGACCCGGACCTAGATCAAAACCCAAAACCAGCAGTGGTCTCCACATGGGATTCATTCACAATGGTTACACCACCAATTAGGAAGTCCTTTGTGAGATATTATTATGTGTAAGGGTAACACCTGAGGAGCCACTTATTTTGGAACATAAGTAAGTGGCCTTTCTCTGGGGGTGTTCTCCAACATAAACCATTAGCAGAAAATTATTTAAAAACTGTAACATAGTCGTGTGCATCAGGTTTTTAACACTTGGATGGTGGTACACAGCCAGTGCTCTTTCTCACCCACATTGGTGACTTTCTGTCTCTTTTACCTACAACCCTGGTGGGTTGCAATGGATGGCACTGGCCCCAGCTGGTGGATGTATGCCCAAAGCTGTAAAAATCCTAGAAAGTGAGCATTGTGGAGATGTAGCATGCTAAACACGAAACCCACACACCGGATTTCATGCATTGATAAAATCTCTGAGCTTTTTGTGTACACTGTGTGTGTACACAGGATGAAGGGCCCATCTACAAGTGGCCTAGCTTGAATAGCACATCTCCAGTTCTTTACTGATTAAAAATCTCTTGCCTCCTCCCTTGTGCATGATAAACAACTTTCAGTGCCGCCCACTTACAGGTGTGCAGTGAGCATCACACCATCAGGTTGGGACAAACTGTAAGTAACAAATGCTTAAAAACTGCAAGTAACTTAATTGTAGCTTGCCATAGACATGGGGCTTTCAGATTTTGATTCCTTGCCACATATGCGCAGTAGTGAATTACCTGCCAGTGTCCAAGATACTCTAATTTCATCGGCTGGGCTGCTACCATACGCCATGGTCAGTATTGAATTGATTTTGGGCAATAAAGCAACCAAATAGTAGAGCACTGAGGACAAGAGGCCGGAACCGAACTTTACTAATTTCATTAGTGTAAGAAGTGTTTTAAAATGATGAAACAAGATAAGGCCAAGCATTATGTGGTTCCTATGATCAAGGAAAAAGGCAGTGGAACATAACCAATCACTTGGAGAATGGAGGACCAACAATCTGGTGGAAGGATCTTTTAGAAAGCATTGATGGAATCGCTTATCCTTTTAAGCTTTATTTCATACTTTCTGAAGGTGGAAACCTTTCAACTTTTAACTAAATACACAATTGATGGGCAACCTGGCATGGTTACCCAGTTTCATTAACATGGTTAAACGTCCATAGGTTCTCATATCTTTGGATGATTTGGTTTATGTAGAAATCATCCCATTCTAGTTCCAGGGTTGATTCAAGTATGGGTAACATCTAACATGGCCTGGTAGGGAATTGAACCCATGACCGGTTGGAATGTTTTTATGAATTTGCATGTTAGTAGGTTTAAATTGACAAGTTGACGACTTTGAAGTTTTTCACCTTGGCCTTCTAGCTAGGTTCAATTAGTATATAGCACCACTCCCCTCGCTTTGCTCAAACTCAAGGAACTCATCATTTCAAGTGGTTGGGTGCTCATCCTTTGCACTAGGGTTTAAATTATCATTTGGATTTTGCAATCACTTTGTTTGCATCAAGTTATGTTCCCAAATTGCCACTGTAAAAATGAAGAGATAAACTTGGAAAAACATGGGAACAAGTAAGTGGTTTCAAGGGAAAAATTATGCAAGACAGTGAAAATATGTTGGTGGCGTGCAGGGCAAAGTATATATTTGGAAAGGAGGAGACAAAAGTGGTGATGTATGTATGAAAAAGCCAAACATGAAGTGGGAACAACCAGACAAAAAGACATGCCCTCATTCTTTATCTAATATTAATAATATTGGGTCATGCGTTTTTCATCAATATAGAACTTAAAATGTTCAAATATTAGTGATAAATTGTCATCTTCCTCTCGTGTTTGTGATTGGGATAAAAACACGACATGGATATGGATGAAAATGATTCTAGGTGATATTTGGAGGACTTCAAACCCAACAGTTCCTACCAACATTACCTCCAAGGCTACTTTGCCACACTCTAGTCATTGCAAACAAGTTTGTTTGTTACACCCCAAATGACTCATGATTTGTTCCTTGCCTTGCCCAACCCTTAGTTCCCATCCATGAGCAAGGCAAGGAGTCATAGGGTTCATGGAATGGACAAAATACAATGTTGGGACAACAAGGCATGGGAAGATGCATGAAAACCCACCCCCTCCCCCACTTGGGACAATTTATTTTGGGCAGGATTGCAAATATGGTAACTGAACTCGCAGAAAATTTTCTAGTTCAGATCCGTAGATGGAGGGAGGGCCAGGGTTTCTATGGGAGTGCAAGCTTGAACATTGGTGGTGTTGTTGTTGTTATCTTCTTTGGGAATGGGTTTCCTTAGGGTGAACACTAGAGATTCTATGACCGAGTCATGTTGAACATTTTGCCCTGGATTTCGGGTTTGATCCCATTTGCTAGCCACAAGATTCACACAAAATATCCATTACCACTTTGTTCTTTGCCACTTGCGCGAGATCAGCTTCTTGAAGCTTCATCAAACCCTAAACCTGGGATCAATTACTACATTGAAATCGTAGATTCCGCTTCGATCCAGTTGCAGGCAGAATAGTACCAATCTCTTGTAACAATTTTGTGAATATCATCTTCATCAATTCCAGGCTCTAGGGAATTGGCATCATCCTCCTGCCTTCTTCAAGGATTCTAGTGTTTTTGAAAATCTCTGGAGGTTCCAGCTGCTCTACAGTGTAAAATATTCGATGATCTTCGAAGATCTCTAGATTTTAGTCCCTACATATATGTGGATAAAATTTGGTGTATGATCTGGAATTGAAGAAGAGAGGAGATGAGGAAGAAATTGCGTGATTTGGGTAGCTAGCCTGCAGACACCAGTTGTTCTCTAAGATCTTTGTGTGGGAAGAAGTGCAGTTCAGCTGAAGTTGCAGATCTGAAAGTTTCAAACGGTTATAAATCAGTTGCACAAACTCTTCAGAGACTGCTGCATATTTTTGCTTTCTTGGACAAGTGAAGGAAGCGCACTTAGTACCCTAGATTGGTTCATTCTGCAAAGTGGAGTTTGAAGAGTGTTTGATCTTGTTGACTAATTTCTCAAGAGTCTGTTTTAGACTTTAAGCTGAAGCCGTAAGCTGGACACGCGGCTTTGGTGCTGGGAGATTCCTTGGGAACGAGCCATACAGCTGCTTTGAAAGTCTAGCAGGCCATCTTCAGACTTGTACTAGTAACAGGCGGCGCAGCAGACGAGATCTGCAATGGCGATGTCAATGAACGATATTTACTATGGGACTAGCGAACCGACCTGGTTGGTAAATCACTCGCTACACGTCCCAAGCTCCTATAACCCGCGGCAGCAAGTGCAGCAGCAGCAGCAGATGATGCCCCGGTACACCAGTTACACGCATCATGGTGTTCCGCTGCTGGAGATTTTCGTGCCCATGTGCTGCTCCAAGTGCGAGGAAAAAGTGCGCGACGAGTTGCTGGAGCTTCGCGGAGTTGAGAACGTGATGATCGATCAGCAGCTGCAGAAGGTGATTGTTACTGGGTTCGTCGATCCGCTACGTGCACTCAAGAAGCTGAAGAAAGTGAAGAAAGAAGCTGAGATGTGGTCCTCCGCAGCGGCAGTTTCTTCTAGCGCAGCTCGCTACAGTGGGTATGCAGGAAGCTCGTCAGGTGGTGATCAGAAGAGGGACCAGCACCACGTCGCGCACACTTCTTCTTACAATCTCTACACTCCCTCATATGGCGCCGGCCAGTGCAGCTATTACTATCCAGTTCCTCTTTCAAGGCCATCATAGAGTCTTGATAGGCCATTTTTGTACCAGAAACTTGTTCTTAGATTTGTCATTTTTTTCATTTTCTCATCAGCTAGCTCCCCGGCACTAGTACCTAGGATGGTGAAAATGAGAATTCTTTTTGTCTGTGTAGAAATGGACATGAATTGTATAGAGCTTTTTCTCTACTAGATCTGGCTGATCATTGCTGCCCTTGTATAAAGTTAGTGTAAACTTGTACAACTTGATGCTCCTCCTCTTGCTGCCTTCCTGCAACTCTGAAGATTCCTTCGTACAAGGTGACTGTTGGTCTCTTTTGCCTCTGCAGATTCATATTCTTATCACTTGCTGTACTTGTGAAACATCTGCATAATTGCTTTTTCTTCCCTTTCCTTCTGTACTAAAGATGGAGCTCAAGGAAAAACCTCCACTAGAAAACTGACAAAGCTCTTTGCTGTACATCATTTCCTGAAAAATTTCTCCATCTTCTCACCATATCAGCTATAATTCTTCATTCTTCTTCATAAAATGATGCCTGAGTACAATCCCTGGTGCCTCCAATCTCCTTTGGATAATCGAAGTTGCCAATTAAAGAATTGAAGGGACCCATTTGTCTGTTGTGCAATTATTATTTTCCACTAAACTTAGTTTGATGTTGTGGACAATTGACTAAATTGTAGGGTGAATTCATATACATATTGCATCAGAATTTCTTGAGCTGAATTAGCTTGAACTTTGGAAAAATTCTTACACATGCCAAGAAGATTCACCTTGTTAAGAGAAAGGTTGTATGTGGTTGCAGCACTGGGGCACAAAACCCCATCTCAATACAAATCTGATCTGAGGTGTTTTGAGATCATAGCAATATAAGAGAGTAAACACAAAACCCTGAGCCCACCATCCACCCCCACACATAGGTCACACATATCAAGTTGTTTTCATGAATTGGGTCAGCCAGATTTGACAAGAGGCTTGAGTTTCCATTCTAGTATGCTTACAAGATTGGAATTTAGAAGCGAAGAACTGTCTAGTGTTGTAACTTCACAACTCCAAAGATTTCAACCAAGTTCTCTGGATTTTCCCCCAAAATCAGCTGTCTAGAAGGTTCCTCCTAAAACCCTAGTTGTAGGAATTTGCACCCTTGCCTACAACTTGGGTGCATTTATTTAGTGCATTGACAACATGGATTTAGTAGTAGAAAATCAATAACCTCCCTAATACCTATACTAGTTTGAACTTTGAGAATTGACTTTTATTAAGGTAGCCTAGTAGCTGCAAGGGGGTCCTCTTTATGTTGTGGACGCTCTTGTGTTATATAAGCATCATTCATTGTTGCAGGTATATTTTGGGACAACATTGTGGCAAGCTGGTTTTATCTTGGAACACTCTCACTGGTAACTTGACTAGGAGTAGTCAAGTTACTTCCAAAATCCATTGGAATTCTGTGTGTGTGTAGAATGATAAATAGTGTAAATTGATGTTCTGTGCAAGTCAAGTGAAATGGTTGGCCAGATTAAACCAGCACCCTTGAGTGCACCATGCAAGATGGATAGTATGTGAAGTAGAAAGACTTTTGGGTTTTATTCCTATCCCATAGCTAACCACCATGGTACGTTTAAACCATCCACATGGATCTACGCAGCTGACATAGTCACCAAGTGCCTTACCTACATACATAGCATCCACTTACATTCCCTAACCTAACATTTGATACTGACCCTCACCCACTTACATAGGTGGAACCAGATCTGAGATTTAAAGACAAAAAGTGACTAGAACGGGGTAACCAGAGGTTTAGGGTTTGGGATTTAAGGTTCAATTAGAGATTATCAGCAACTAACCACTGGTTCTAGTCCAGTTCTCACAGGAGTTCTGATTTCCACAATTGGAACCCAGACAGAAGTTAGGATTTATTTTGTGAAGAATGAAACCATTTCAGTCTGTGGAACTGGAACCTGAACCAAGATTTTAGGAAAAAAAGTGACAAGAACTGGGGATTAACCAGAGGTTATCTGGGAGTTAACTTTCGATTCTAGTTTGGTTCTCTCATTGGGTCTGATTTTCATAAGCAGAACCAAGACCAAAATTGGATTTTGTTTTTCTTTTTGGAGGCGTGGACCTGGAAGTAGATTCCTGGTTCCATTTATATGCAAAGCCAGAACTAAGCTAGTGTTAGTTTATTTTTAAAAATAAAACCAGAGGTTCTTCATAAAAGCAAAGAACCACCCAACACTGGTAGTTACTAGTTCCCTAGGTAGTTTGAGGTGGGAGTCTGAAGGTTTACAAGATCAGATCTAGGTTACAACTAAGTAGCACCTTGGTAACCTAGTTCTGATTCATTGGCAAGTGAGTCATAATGGGTTTCCCACTGGATGGTGCTCTGGCGGAAGTGTGGTGGGGCGCATAGATCTGTGCCAGTTTGAGCTTTATAAGTGATGGCCGCATTGAACTAGCACCCAAGAACACACCAATTTGCCATTCAGTACATTGGATGTCCTAGTTTTTGGGGGCTGATCCTTTTGTTTTTCTTTCCCCCATTATTGTTTTTCTTCAACTCTGACCTCACATACCTTGGTTTCAAAATTCAATATATTACCTTCCAATTTTTACCTTACCTACCAACAAAGCTCATGTACTTACCTACTATATTCACTGTGCTCAACTTTCCTACCCACCCACTCACCTACCTACCTATCCACCTTCCTACCTACCTAGCACTTATGTGATGTTGATATTGAGAATATGACAAAAAATACAAATATTGCAAAAACCCATAATTGACATCTCTTTTATTCTCCTTTCAACCCTTGTCTTCCATGCAAGTACTGCATTTTGTGAGGTTACCTCACAGATTGAAGGTACCTCACACAATTCAATACTTACATATGGTCTATTTTCTTTTTAAAATAATTATTATTTCATTATTTTTCTCTCTGTTTAATTTTTTTGTCATTGTGGATGCATACTTTGTGCCCATATGTGGGTATTGCAATATTGACCCAAAAAATCAGTTCATATTGTGAGATCATATGTAGGTATTGCACTAAAAACTTTATGTTTATTGAGATGTTATGTGTGGAGTACAAAAATATTATAATATGCCACAAACTTATAATTTATATTTTGAAAGAAAAATTCAAGCATTGCATTACTGCATTACTTGCATTCATTGTTTGAAAAAGAGTGCAAAATTGTATTAAGACATAGATGCATATATTGATGGTAAACTAACATACATATATCAAAACTCAAAAGTGCATTCTATAAAACTATGTTAAAAATGTTCAAACTATCAAGTTCACATTTTGAAAGAAAAATGACACATTGCAATCCATTGCAAGGAGTCTTAGAATGTGACTAAAGTACGAATATTTCAAACCTACTAAAAAATATTTAGATATGGAGATAAAAACTTCAACTCCTTGAGCTTCTACATCCATTGCATGCATGGTGTTTTACCATTCCTATGCAAAGGAACATAAGGATGATTGATATAAATAATAAAAAAAGATAAAGGGAATTGAAGATCTAACAATTGTTCTTTCTTCTTAATGCTCTTCATTTTATTTTTATTTTTTTAAAAATCCTTGTTTACCTCCTTCATTCTCTTCACAAACTCACAAATGAAAACAAAAAAATGGGGAATGAAAAATTAAAAAAAAAATTCCCTATTTTTTTTCTTTCTCTTCACAAACCTAAATAAATAAATAAATAACGAAAGGGGACAATGAAAAATAAGTTTTAAAAAAAAAAATCATAAGAAAAAGATTACAAGAAAGGAAAGGGGAAAAGGGTGCCTTTCTTTTTCCTCTTCACAAACTGTCACAACTCTAACCTTGGGTTCACGATCAAGGCAAGGGCTTGCAAAGGTGCGGGCCAAAAGTGAACTCGGGAGTTACATTTCATGCTCCCAAGAGTGCAAGAGAGTGCGAGGGAATGAACCCCCACACTCCCAAATGAGCTCCCACTTTGGGAATTTTAGTTCCAATGGACTCCCAAATTTTCATAGGGCGATTGTAGGGGTCAAAACTCATTGGATTGAGAAATTCTTTATATCATTGGAAAGTTCTTGGAACGTAAATGCCTAAAATGGGTTCGTATGACCCATTTGGATACTTAAAACATAAGTTATGGCCAAAAGAAAGGCTCTCGACCACTAAAAGTCAGGATTCGCCCCGATTTCCTTGTGTGCAAGTGGCATGCCACAAACCGTTAGAAAGCTTTCGACGAGAGTACAACTTTGGTTCAAACCCCATTTCAATCGAAGCTTTGCACACAAAATTATGGGCTGCCAAAGTTGCGGAAGTTCCAATTTCAGGAATTTCGAAACTCCCATTTGGGAGTCTCAGGACAAAATGCCATTTGGATGCTGGCCCTGTGGCCAGGCATAGAATATACTATAAAGGAGAAAGTGGTGGCTTCTTGCTAATCTGTGGTGTAAAAGTCTTGTGAGTCCATGTTTGCTCGTGGTTCATCCATGCACCAAAAGTGTTCAAACTACGCACTAACCAACTTGTTGTTTGGTTTGTGTGAATAATTGATGCTTGTCATTCTTCCTAGTCCCCATCCCTAAGCTCCAGCACACCCTTTACCCCCAAAGTGTTACAAACCAAGGAACGTGTCTCGACTCCTTACTCTTCTGTTGTTTCACTTTAGACTTACATTTGAGTCTATCAAGGAGCTTGGGAGTGCGTCACAAACCTTCACCAAAAAAATCAAAAAACAAAATATTGGGAAAGGAAGGAATTTTTTCTTTTCTTTTTCCTTTTTAAAAGCTACTTCTTCACAAATTAACCAAACGAAAAAACAAAAGGAAGAAGAGTAGGTAAGATGGGTTTAATTTTGGTTGGGGGGGAGGGAGTGGGAAAAAATTCAAATGAAAGGATAAAAATATATTTTTTGCATTGAATGGGGTTTATTCTTAAATGGGATTGGTGCATTAGTGGGTGTGTAACTTGATGTGATTAAACTATTACCTATGTAATTATTTAATAGTTATGTTTGGTGATTTACTTGTTAGTTGAATTTCATATTTTAATTATGATTTGGTCATAGTTTCAATTAATGTGTATTGATTTTCACATGATAATTCATATGAAAAGTCATGTGAAAAATCTTACACACATTAGTGTGCATTGACTTTCACATGATAATTTATGTGAAAAATGATGTGAAAAGTTTTTGGCACATTAATATGCATTGACTTTCACATGATAATTTATGTGAAAAGTCATGTGAAAAGTCATTGGCACATTAGTGTGCACTAACTCACACATAATAATTTATGTGAAAAGTTTTGGCCATTTTATTATGCATGTAAAATCACATGGGGAGGCATGGGGAGGCATGAAGAACCATGTGATGTGTAGACATTAGGAAATTTCTTATTTAATTTCCTTTTGGTTAGTATATAAGTGTGTGTTTGTAACCTTTGGAAACACCGTCACTTGATAAAATGAAGTTATTGTATGAATATAAAGTTTCATGGAATAGAATTATGAAGGGAATTGAAATTTTTGTTTTGAAAGGTTTCAGTATAGTTTATCTGAAGTTTATTGTAGGAAAATAGAGTGGCATACTAATTATACATAAACAATAGAAAGGTGAAAAAATATTTATGCAAATAAAAACATAGATTTCCATAACTATGTAATAAACATACATAGTTTCAGTCCTAAGCTTGCTTGTGATTTATAGGTGTTGGGCCACACCAACCATGGAAGGTAATAGAATTCTTGAAAAGGTGTTGAGGGGTTTCCTATGGGTGGGGTTACTCTTATGAATGCAAAGCATGTGGAAGTAAATTTCATCAAGCCTTGATATATTCCTCTTCATTTGATCAGTCCTAGGCAACAATTTGTAGTTCAAAATTCACACACTCATTCATCAAATGTGATTATCCAAAACTTCTTTTATTTTACATAAATCACTTGCCAGTTTCGTCTACTGGAAAAGACGATGTAGATTTGTATATTCCATGTCACTCTAAAAGGTGGAATTATTGCTTTGTGACACCAAAAAATATGGGCACACAATAATGAAAATAAGGAACACATATATTATATGGTGGAACCACTTTTAGAATTACCCATTGGTTTTGAACTTGTGGCCACCTAAAATCCTGTTATCACCAATAATGAAAGGTTTGAGGTCTTTAAGGGGTCAGATATCTCAGATCTCTATTTCTTGAGCCCACTGGCTTTTCTCCTTTTCTCAATTACTTTAGACCACATAAACCTATAACAACATTAAACTTCCAAAAGAACCCAAATCCCAGATTACAGTTTGTAACATAGACCCCTGAGTTCAAATGGATTGCATAAACCACTACTCATGATACCACCCTTCAAATTGACAACAAAAAAAAAAAAAAACACATTTCAACTCCCCATTACCGCTTCACAAGTTTTACAAAAAACTACAGCCCCCTTGCATGATCCACCTTGTAAAATTCAATGAAATGTGATTGTTCTTCGGAGTTCCTAGTAATTAGGGTGCTTTCTCATGATATGCACATCAACAACATTCACACACATTGATAAGATTCCAAATAGCTCTTGAGACCCCTAGGATCTTCATCATCCCCTTCGTCATCAACCTTTAAATCCACCTCCTAAACTAAATTCCTATCTCTTGAAGTACATTGTGTAGTGGATTCTTTAGTACTTATGTTCAAACCCAAAAATCTAGCCTTCTTCCCTTGTGACCGAACAACAGGTCACCTCACTAATGTGAACACGACATGTTTTGAGGTTTGCCTTTTGATTTATTAGCCGTCATTTTTGTAGCCGGAATCTCTCCATTACTGTTACAGACGTTGCATGGGGAGGTTTCTCTCTTTGTTGGGCTGTTATGGAGTGCAAGAAAGAGGCGGCGCCAATGATGGTGAGGGATGGAGCTACATTGATGAGGGGAGCTGGAAGGAAGGAGGGTGGCAAAAGGACATGGGGCGGTGCTAAGTTGATAGCTGGGAGGTCCAGATGAATTCAATGGCAATGTAGATATGGGACGGAGGCAGACAGACGGAGCGGGAAGGCAGATGTGAGACATAGAGAGAGGGACGGAGTGCTAGAGAACTGTTTTGAACTATAGGGAGCTATTTAGAGCGGATTTGTTGAGCAGAGCTTGGCGGGTTGTTGTAATCTTCTCGCTGCGCCAGTAACTTGGCCAGGTAGCTCTGAGAAGGACTCATGAAAGGGTAGTGCCGAAGTATGAGGAGGATTGGAGGGATCCGAACTATAGCATTGGGGTGTATTTTGCATGAGAGGGAGTTTGTTCGAGTAACTTGAGGGGTCTGGGTTGCAGTACCTTCCGTCTGAAATGTTAGTTGTGGTCTGAGTGAGCAACAGAGAGCAAAAGGGGAATCCCGAGGGTGGAAAGAATGAGAGCATCGAGTGAGGGCGTAGAAAGGTTTGGGAACCAGCAAAGCTGCTGATCATTTTGCATGGAAGTGAGTCTGTTCGAGTAACATTGGCAAGCTCGGTGTAGACTGTTCAGAGTCGAGTGCTTTCAGAGTGCGATTTGGACTAGAGGGAAATCTAGTCATGGGCATCTAGTCTAGCAGATGCAAAGAAAAACATGCATTGTAGTATTCTATGGGGGATCGAGTGAATACCAAGAGCTTTGACCTCAAGGGTCATACCTTAATTGATGTTTGATTTTTGATGTATACTAAGGAGCCAGAAATGTTGTGCTCTTTGGTGATTTTTGTGAATGGCAAGGTGCAAGTTTTGAATTTGGCATTTCTGTTCTGCTGATCTGCGAGAGTGTGAGTTGTTCCTGTCCAAAGATCAGTGAATGCATATGGAAACTGATTAAGCCCGCACTAAAGGTCAGATTCTTTGTTGGGTTTCGAGACCCTCTCTTTTTGGTTACACCCCATCTATCCTTCCAAAAAATCCCACCCCCCATACTTATCTGCCATCATGTTTTTCTTTCTTCAGCTCTCTAGCAAGAGTTCAGCTAACTCCCCATTGCTTGGTAGCTCCCTTGCCTCACATTCAGCTAGTATCCAATAATATCCACTCCAACTCACTCATCCCAAATAAAAGAAAATAACACAACAACATCAAAGCCATAAACACCATCGCATCTCCATCACTCCTTTCCTTGTTTCCATCGCCATTGTGCGTAAACACCCCCAGCCAAAAATAGGAGAAAACATTCTTCTTTGAAACCCTAAAGTTAAAAAATTTGTTACAACTTCTTTATTTTTGGGAAGGAACTTTGTGTAGAGATTTTTTTTTCTTGAAGCTGCTTCACAAGGATAATGTCACTGTCTCAGTATTAATGTTTCAGGTTTAATCTCAGGTTGGGATCAGAATTGAACATCCATTGCTAGAATGGCAAAGATCGTGAATAAGGTATTCATTGCACTAGTACATGAACATTTTAGTTTGAGCTTGTTATCAGATATTAAAACCAAATCAGCAGGTTGCCAAACTATGCATAGAGGACCAGCTCAGCTATGGAATTCAGTAATATCTATAACATATACCAAACAATCCACCGCATGCCTTCTATGAGGACTTACAACTTAGTACTGCAGCCATGTCTGAAATTCTGACCTACGTAGATAAACTTTGAGGTTTCATCCATTATAAGGGGTGATGTGTTATGTTTGTTGTGTCAGATATTACATTAAAATTACAACTTCATAAGTGATGGTACCTAGTACCTGTCTCCTATTAGGATGTGTACATGTGAAATATGTCTAGAACTATGTCCAGAGTTGTAAATGAATGCTTGAATATTTTTTGTTACAAATGCAAATTTGAGTAACTTTGGGCGTTATTGTATTGGGCAACTTTAGAACTTCCTAGGACTGTGGCAAATTTAGCAACTAATATTATTAGTTTTTCCAGTTTGAATATATTGCCTCCAGTGCTGATCAGTTGGATCAACTTTGGCTTTCAGTTACACTGGACCAGCTGGATCTTATATGTAAAAAGTCTGCTGTGGCACTGCAAATTCTCAAAAACACCCAGATGCTCGATCACAAACGCAGCGATTTGTAACAAGAAAAAGATATCATTGAAAGTTTTGTACTGAGCAGAATACAATGTAACTCAAGCACCATATTTTCAACCAGGAAATATATTCCATAAACAACTACCTTCATCTGGAACAAGGCCAATTTCACTTGAGGCTCAAAATAGTCAAGTTACAAAAATAGTTGAATGCCCTTAATTCTTGTGGAATAAGTCTCTTGTTATGTTTCAAACCCCCTTCATGATAATTTTTTCAAAAGATTATGAGAATGTCACCAAATACAGAGTATGGCATTCTTTTTCAACAGCCCCAAATATGAGGAATCCATACATTAAGGTCTGGGGTGGGAGATTATGTCATTTTGTTGACCACATTATGTGACATAATCTTCCACTGATGATCATACACTCGTAATAGTGGCAAAAATTTCTGTTGAACATGAATCTTTTAAAGAATTGTTCAATCTGCCATCCCAGACCTTAACATCATGGAATGTTCTTGCCCTTGCCCATTATGTTTGGGCGTCGCATCAATCTCACCAGAACACACTCGCCTGGTGCCTTACCCAACATACTGGGCAGGGGCTTGATCATTACATAGTACATTTGAATTGAAATGAACAGCATACAGAAAACATTGGGAGTACAAATGTAAAAAGGGTACTCAGGTCAATAGCTGACTCAATGGAAGTATCCTCTAAGTGGTTATGCAAAATTCAGACATTTTCTTGATGCACTTCACACATTTCAGTATACACTTAGGTTCCTACAAACTGTCTTCTAGCACTGGTTGGACTTTTACCTCATCGACCCCTGCAATCAGGTGGAGAATAGTGCAGCAAAAGGTTTATCTGGTACTATGCAATCTCAACGAGAGCCTCACAGACTTTGTCCTCACAATTTGGTTTCAGCACAGGAGTACTGGCACACTTAGTTCGATAGCCCGTACATTATCATATGTAATTGCAAGATCCCATTAGAAAGCACTGGTGAACACATCAATTTCAACTTTAAAGCAAAAATACTTTCTCCTTAAAAATGCTCACACTTCAACTTTTATCTTCAGAGTGGAAAAGGTGCCAAACAACAAAAAATGTTATATTGTTGATAGTTGAAGTAGTAGGTGTAAAGCTTCACACTGTAGCTATTGCTGGATGCTTGCATTCCTTTTTCTGCTGGAGTTTCAAATGGCTTTTTACTGATGCACCCAAGGACAGCTCATATTAGTGTTGTTTAGTTCTTGAATTTCAGCAGGTTGAGGTCAAGTTATAAGGAACCACCTTGTTTGAAGAAGGTTTAGTTTCTTTCGATACATAAATACAGTTTTTATTGGAAAAAAAGTATAAATTTGATTTTACATTTTAAACAAGTTATTGCATTTGGTTGGTTGTACATAATTTTTATCTTGAAGTGTGTGCTTTAGCTGAACAAATTAATTGCACTTTTAGTTTATTTTGGGATTTAGTTGTGTTCAATGGAGAGGAAACTGAACCTTGTTTTAAACCAGACTGACCCTAAATTCCTTATTAACATGATGGGAATGAAAAAGAAATAGAAATCCAAAGAATTGATCTCTGGATGGAATCAGAGGTTCCATAAAAATGAAAAAGTTAGAACTGAGACTGACTAAAATTTCCTTTTGAAAACAAGAACCAGACAACACCTGTTCATACCGCACTGCTATCTTGCAAGTTCTCCATTGTTCTGTGGGGGGAAACCAACCTCAGATTTGGTGGTACTTAGAAACACCACAATCCAAATTCCACAGAGATGCATGTCGGAAGGGTAGTACTGATGAAAACCTGCCAAACATCAACAAAAACAAAGCACCCAAAAAAGGTGGAGAGAAAGTGTTCTTCCAGAAAGAGATAGAGACAACCCTCCACTTGCAAAAGGAGAAACCATAATTAAGAGCTAGAGCCAAAAGGACATGGGTAAAGTTGAAGAGAAATAAAAATTCAAAGCCTGGCACAAAATCTGATCACAGAATTCAGGAAGAAGCGAAGCACCAGAATTCACCAGTGTTGGCGGTTCTTGTCTTTTATGAAGAACCTCCATTTCCATTTCTTTAAAAACAAATCTAAAATGGTTCTGGTTCCAGTTCCACAAGATAATGGAACCCTTGGGTCTGATTCTTTTTCCAAAAAATTCCAGGTTCCTAGCAGCATGTTCTGAAAATTGCAGTTAACCCCCCAGTTGTATTTTTTCCCCGAAAAACATTTATTCTAAAAAATTCTGGTTCTAAATCTTGTTCCAAAACTAAGTCCAAATCCAGTTTTAAATTTTCATGAAATTTGTTGGCGACAACAAATAAAACTTTGGTGACCGCTATCTCTGGTATGCTCAATATTGGCTATAGCTTCCATAGCACATTGTCAAAAAGATTCAACTAATTGGGTGCAAACAAGATAATAAGACCTAAATCCACGTGCTGGGCTGACTACTTATTGCTTAAGAAAATTTAAGTTTTTATTGAAAATTTTAAAATGTTGACCCAAAAATAAGTTGCAAAAAATTGTACTATAAATATATATATTTTAAATCAATCTCCCCCAAAATAAGAATCTTTAGATTCACCTAACCAAATGGGGTTCTACAATGCACCATGAAACCAAAGCCCAATAAGATGACAGAACTGAATTATGACTAACTTAGTTAGGCAAAAAAATTGCAAAGTTGCTAGGTGTGATACAGTAAGATATGAAATAACATGAATAGAAAAGGAAGCAAGAAGCATACGTAAGACATGACTTTTACTTTTTCCTCACACACTAAGTAAAATGACTATTGACCATATTGAACAGTTTCTTTGGCAAAGAGGTTTGAATAAAAAAATTGAACTCTTTGAGAGGGAGTATGGGCTTAGTATGATTAAGCCCAATCAAACAGATTTTAGGACCCAACACCTGTCAATGCACCGTCCATTGGAAATCCATTACGACTCAGTTGTGGATAAACCAAAACCCAGTTATCAAGGTGAAACCCTGAAGCCTAAAACCTATTCTGTAAACCCTCCTACTTCTGCCTCCCTTTAAAAAGGTAGCTACATATGTAAAGGTGCATTCACACTTGGTGTTCGGGACTCTATCTAGGGTAGAGTCCCGTAACACCATGCTAGCTAGCCATTTAGGACTTAAACCTGGTTGCCATCAAAATTTTATGTTAAGCTAGCATTTACTTAACATTGAGCAATGGCCCATTTAACATTGGGTGCCACCTAGATGCCACCTAGATTTTCATTTAACCCTGACTTAACATCAGGTGTGAATGCACCATAAGTGGGTATGTATCATAACTAAGGAGGTAGGGAATGTCAGTAACCTGGGTACTAGGCATGTAGGCAGTAGGTAAGGCACTTGGTGGATGCTGGATAAATACTTGCATGTGGATGGTTTGTACAGACTGTGGTTAGCTATGGGATAGCAATAAACCAAAAAGAGTTCACTGCCTACACACCACCATCCATTCTTCATGGTGTGCTGGTGGGTGCTGGTTCACTCTGGCCCAATTAATCGAGTACTTCTGATGCACATGTGTGGAAATAGTAGGTGTCATGAAGCATTTACAGGGGCCTTTCTCTAGATTCTTTAGATACAACATTTTCCCTATTAGATTCTTTTGGAAAAGTAATGATTTTTTTCAACGTGGTGATTTTTTTTTCTATTTTTCAAAAGCAATTGAGGAAAAGTGGGAGGACGCTTTTTGTTCGTGTTAAAGATATGTTTTCAGCAATAAATCATCACTTTTGCAAAATTAAAAAAGTTGACCAAAAAATATACCATTGAGAGCGTTAGAGAGAGTTACCAACCTCAATAAACTAAACAAGATTAGGCAGGGGCTTCCTGCACTTTACTTCAAAGAAATAAAAAAAGAGAAAGCGTAATTTGGCTATAAATTTGATCTAAATACTCAAGAAACTATCTAAATACTTAAGAGAACCAAGGTAATTCTTTTAATATTCTAGCTAGGAAATGGAAAGACAAACTTCTGCATCTAAATACAATGAAATCTCTTTCAAAATTCAAGTAACAAATAGGTAACACCAAAGTGGTAGGTAGAACCAGAAAGGTAGGTTGGGATCAACCTTTCTTTTCTGAAATGCAAAGTTAAACATCAAAAAGTTAAAAGATGAAGTGATTTTGAAAGTTTTCAATCGGCAAAAGTGAGAGAAAAAATTAGTAAAACTCACCAGATATTTATATTTGGTTTTCAGTGTGTAACCAAAAATATAGAAGGATGATTAAAGTTCCATACTTCAAATATGGTTTATAGCCAAATCTGGCTAAATCTTCCAAGGGATGAAGGCCAATTTTTCTACATCTTCCTATGGATCATCCTCACTTTGTCAAAAAGCAAAAAAATTCTTAAAAAAAGAGACTAGTATGACAAAATTCTTGAGTAAAATTGGCATGATAACTTAGATGGGAAAAAGGAGAGAATAACTTCACATGCAAAAGGGATCATGTGGCAGGGACCCCCATAAAGGAGGAGGAAGTACATAATTTCATACTGTATACATAGATGCTACAGACACCTGGGTGGTAGATAGCAGTGTTTTAGATTGTACAAACAAGAGCTGCTTGCACAATTTAGACACTTGACAACAACATGAACAATGGCATCCATAAGTATCACTCAATTGCAAGTGCTAAAATTCTTACTTTAACATCATGTCTCTTGCCTCCAGGTGGGAACAGTGGTTGTATCTTGACAGTAATTAAGGTTTAGTGTTACTTGTACAGTAACACTCTGGCCCAAGAGCATTGCATGGTGTATAGCATGCTTTGATGAACTATGAAGAAGCAAAGAAGCGAAATTGTCAATGACAAAGGATAATTCCTGATGAAGAACCAGAACTCCCTCCAAGGAGATAGCAGGGAAATTCTGTTTTATAACGCCCACTCCTAGTAATGTTAAAAACAAACCGGATGCAACGTTTTATGATAGCTAACACCAGTGTTGAGTGGATATCACTGGTTTTAGAGATCAAGATTCAATTCCAGTGTTTTTTTCCAGGTTTTGAAAAGAAAACCTGCCAGTGGCCCGCAACTCTGTAACAACAGAGAAGAACTATTGACCCCTTTTTTTTCAACTAGCATAAAATGATAATACATGTCAAAATGACTGATCAGTTCAGGCCAGTTCTTTGCACCCAGTTTTAAACTATACAAAAAGAAGTACAATTTAATATTTTGCATACAAAGTTCCAGGACTAAGAATTGGCATGTGCAAGGCAGGGTGCATTATGTACAAACATGTGTAAATTTATTTAGTCTTGGAACCTTCTTTAGTCTCCTTTGGAAGTACATAGTTCCTTCAAAAGATGTATAAAAATAATGTTTCATGTCTTGTGTGTGCATTGTGGCGGAAAAATTGGTACATATTTGGGATTTTGAATCTACCACTTTGACAATTTATGATGGGTGGTCCCTTTGGAGTTAAAAAATTCAAGTAGGGTAGAACTGCCCATCATTGATCATTACCCTATTATCAAACACTTCTCTAGATCTTTGCTTCATTTTGAGTGATTTAAAATGTTATGAAAGTGCTACCTCAAGCTCTAGAAATCATCTTTGAAGTGCAAAGGAAAAAGGAGTAATGGAAAAATAGCAAGAAGAAAAATAAGCTTTTCAACTTACAAAACGCATTTTTTTTCTTATTTATTCTCTTTGGACCCCTCCTACTTTCAAAGCTTCTAACTTTCTAATTTCTTGTTCATTTTAAATGATTTAAAGTGTTGTAAGAATGCCATCTTCAGTTCTATAAATCATCTTTGAACTATAATAGCAACATAACAATATACAAAGAATTTTTGGGGTGTTTGAGAATCAGTTTTGTAATGTTCTGTGGTTTGTTTTCTTTCAATTCTTGACCCCTTCTATGGGGGGGGGGGGGGGGGGTTTTTTTTGTTTTTTATTTTTTTTTTTAAAAAATATAAAACAACAAATTCGAAAAAGAGAAGGGGGCATTTGTTTTTTGAT
>Ga0116231_10003563_pt1 | contig 32255 bp, 30 predicted proteins | sample S1TSphgellanicum_2_FD_89695 | JGI IMG/M metagenome (GOLD analysis project Ga0116231, IMG submission 89695) | Host-associated microbial communities from peat moss isolated from Minnesota, USA - S1T2_Fd - Sphagnum magellanicum MG | ecosystem: Host-associated > Plants > Peat moss > Unclassified... | reverse complement strand
GCTCCGACACCATCGATAACGTGAAGACGAAGATCCAGGACAAGGAAGGAATTCCCCCTGACCAGCAGCGATTGATCTTCGCCGGAAAGCAGTTGGAGGACGGTCGCACTTTGGCCGATTACAACATCCAGAAGGAGTCCACCTTGCACTTGGTTCTTCGCCTGAGAGGAGGTATGCAAATCTTTGTGAAGACCTTGACGGGAAAGACCATCACTCTAGAGGTGGAGAGCTCTGACACTATTGACAACGTGAAGACGAAGATCCAGGACAAGGAAGGTATTCCTCCAGACCAGCAGAGGCTGATCTTCGCGGGCAAGCAACTGGAGGATGGTCGCACCTTGGCGGACTACAACATTCAGAAGGAGTCCACCTTGCACCTGGTTCTTCGCCTGAGAGGAGGTATGCAAATCTTCGTGAAGACTCTTACTGGTAAGACGATCACTCTTGAGGTGGAGAGCTCTGACACCATTGACAACGTGAAGACGAAGATCCAGGACAAGGAAGGAATTCCGCCTGACCAGCAGCGACTCATCTTCGCCGGCAAGCAGTTGGAAGATGGTCGCACTCTGGCGGATTACAACATCCAGAAGGAGTCCACTCTTCATCTAGTGCTTCGTCTCCGTGGTGGTATGTGAAAACATTTGCTGCGGCATGTGCGGTGGTGTGTGTGCTCAGAAAGCAGGAAAGCCATTATTGTAAACTCTTATCTAATGTTTCTTTGACACACAAGTTGTGCATTGGACATACAATAAAACCGACTTGCAATTCCTGCTATATTTGTCTCTTGTGGTTGCAATTTTTGTCTTTGTTTCAATCCCTTGTTTGTCTAGCAATTCCTTGTTGGTTTCGTTGCATCCTTGTATGTTGTCTTTTGCTATTCCTTAGTTTTGTTGCCATTCTTGCAATGTCTTGATGATGCTGCAATTCTTCTGTCTTTTCGATTCATTCCTTACTTTGTTCTGAGTAAGTTCTTTATTTTGCTTATGTTATTGCAATTCCTTCATTGTTGATTTTTAGAACAAGATTCCTGCTTGGTCTTGGGGTTGCGCCAAATTTCTCCTCCTGTTCTTTTGGGTTGCCATTCCTGTCTGTTTCTGATGCCTTCTTACAAATGCCTTCTGGCATTGAAATTTTCTCTCGTGCACTGCAAGAGCATATTGCTACAAACAAATTGCAACTGGGGTTTTGCCATTCCTGTCTGTTTTCTATGCTCCTTACAAATGCTTATTCTTGCATTGAAATTGATTTTTTTCTGCACTGCAACAGCATAATGTTATAAGCAAATTCTAACTTGGGTTGGACAATTAGTAATGTCCACGATGATAATACTTTGTTATGATGGAAACTTTCGCTTAATTTTTCATGTTTGTGATGTGTATTTTTCATCACGGATGTGTTTTATGGACATCAAACTGAATATTATTAACATGTAATAATGTTTATGTATATTTTGAAATAATTTGCATATCTATTTCAAATAGTAGTTTATCATAAAATAAAACACCCACCAACACCACCAACTCTTACTTCAAAATGTCATATATCATAGCTAAACTACCAATTCACACTGAAAAATATCCATTTTACTTCCATTGTTATCATAAAACAGACGAATATAACTTGAAAAAATATCTTAAAATGCATCTTTTTCATAAAAAACTTCAAGATAAAGTCATCAACCCAACTGGGAATTAAATATATCTATTTAAGAAATTAAGTCTTTTTCATCATAAACTCACAAATCCAACTGGGAACTAAACATATGTATTTTACAGATTTAAGTCTTTTTCATCATGAACTCACCAACCCAACTGGGAACTAAATATGTATTTAAGAAATTAAGTCATTTTCATCATAAACTCACAATCCCAACTGGAACTAAAAAACCTATTTAAGTAATTAAGTCATTTTCATCATAAACTCACAATCCCAACTTGGGAACTAAATATATCTATTTAAGAAATTAAGCCTTTTCATCATAAACTTTACCAAGCCAACTGGAAATTAAACAAATCTAATTAAGAAATTAAGTCATTTTCATCATAAACTCACAAACCCAACTGGGAACTAACCATATCTATGTCAGAAATTAAATCATTTTTCATCATAAACTCACAAAACCCAACTGGAAATTAAATATGTAATTAAGAAATGAAGTCTTTTTCATCATAATAAACTCACCAAACCCAAGTGGGAGGGAAGTAAGTGGGAAGTTGTACAAACTGTCAAAAATTCAATGCTTTTTTGGAGATAGTGCATGTTTGATTTGATATGGACCTCATAAATCAACACCCAACCCCATGTAATGTTGTCAGTTAGTGTCATGTGAGAATTCGTGGTACCATGCATTTTGTGCATAGTGCAGGTGACTGTTGTTGTTGTTGTTGTTGCTCTGTGGCCATCAGGCAGGTACTAGGTACATATGTCTGACCCAAGGTCAAATTCTGCAAACTATAATTGAATAATGTTGTTGAACTTATAACCAACCTTGGGTAGAGATGTATGGTAACCTTCCTTGTCTTGGGTCAGGAGCCCCCTCAGGAGTGCTCAGGGTGCTGATGATGAATGTATACACACACCCCAACACTTGATTCTGGTTATATACCTTCACTTTCATAATTGACCTGCCAGAAATTTTGCAGTCCAGGGTAGTGCTGCCCATCACTGATCACTAGCCTATCTATCACCCATCACTACTTTCTTTGGCGAATCTTTCTCAATTCTTCTCCATTTTGAGTGATTTAAAAATGTTATATAGGAGCGTCTTCTCAAGCTCTACAAATCCATCTTTGAAATGCAAAGCCAAAAGAGCAGCCAAAAAAGAACCCAAAAAAAAAAAAACGTTTTCTCAAATTACAAAAGGTGTTTTTTTTCCATTTTTCTTCATTTTGATCATCAGTGCATAAGTTTCTCAATGTTCTTTTTTTCAAATTGAGCAATTTAAATTGCTTTGAAATTGCCATCTTAAGGTCTATAAATCATCTTCTACCTCTAAAGGCAACATAGTAATAATATTCAAGGATTTTTCTTCAGGGGATTGAAAATAGGCTATGAGTTGCTTGGTCAATTCTTTTTTATAAAAGTGATGCCCCCCTACTTTGAGGGGCTGTAACTTTCTTGCCTCCAGTTCATTTTTGCCAATTTTTAGTGTAACGGATGCACCAAGAAGAGGGCTCCATCTATTCTTTGGACACCATAAACAATGGGGCTTTCCCACAAAAATAGTGAGCAAACCATACCTTAAGTGATCGCTCATGGCCCGTTCTACCTATCTGGAGGTAACCTTATAAAGCATAACCTATGTAGATCATGAGGCATAGGAATGGGAAGGATATTATGCCTACTTCTAGGTGCAAGAACCCTCAATAGCACAAGGTAAAATTTGTCATGAACCAAACCTATGTAGACCACAAGGTGGAGGAATGGGAAGGATATTATGCCTACTTCTAAGTGCAAGAACCCTCCCACTATTGAGGAGTAGTATAATATCCTTGCCATTTGCTAGAAAGGAAATTGTGGATATAAGGTGCCCTCCAAATATAATACAAATTTTCTCTGAGTGTTTTACGTAGGGTAAAGCTCTTCGTTGAGGGCACTACCAAATTCAGGCCTACATTTGGCTATGGCCTTTTGCACTTTATTTTGATAACACCCTTGACGTAAGGCTTTACCCTACATGTAAATGAGAGGCCTTTTATTATGAGGTTTACATTTACACATGTTAATGTTTAAAGTTGGTAATGAATTAGGCTTCTTTTCAAGTTGTATTTTACCACAATTTAGTATTAGGCTAACACATGATATTTGTATTGTTCAAAATCAACAAAAATATTGGGGTTTTCTTAAAATATAGATTCGACTAATTTTGTTAAAATTTTGAAAAATTTCGTAAAACTTTCAATATTTCAAAATTGAACAAAAAGTCTCTACCCAATACATGTTGTTCACTCAAGATAGAAAGATAATGATGATTATTTTGTACAATTTTTTTCTCGTTATAACAAATTTATAAACAAGTATCATCACGAAGCTCTCCCTTCCTTCATATTTTTGTTGCAACACCAAACTTGTGAGGTGTTGAAAACATTTGGTGTTTTTCCCCATTTCCATCATTTTTGTCACAATGCCGAACATTTTAGGCATCAAAAGCTTTCAATGTTTCTTTCCTTTCCTTGGTCATTTTGTTGTAAAACCAAGCTTGTGAGGTGTTGAAAGCTTTGAATGCTTCTCCTACTTCATTTGTCATTTCTACAACACCAAGCTTTTGAATCACCAAGAGCTTTCAACATTTCTCTCCCTTCCTTATTTGTTTTGCTTCATCATTTCTATTGTAGCACCAATCTTTCCATCATTTTTTGCTTCTAGCTTTTAATTTATACTTTCAATGGTTTCATATGGCTCTCAAAGTTCTTGAAAACACAATTGATGTTTGTGTTCACATGAGGTGTCGTTGATGAATTACATTTGCTTGGCATTTTGAATTTCAGAGTTGTTGATTATGGTTTTTTTGGGGTGATCACTTTGTGATACTTTCAATTATTTTTTTGTGCTAATTATATTTGCTCTTTCATTCAACATTTCAACTCTTCAAAGTTTGGTGTTTGGTGTTTTCTTTCAATGGCATGTACTTGAAGTGTGTTAAAATTTAGTGATTTATACTTTCAATGTTCTCTTTCAACAATTTGCAATTTCAATTTTGTGATTTGATTGTGCTTGCACTATTTTTTGTTTGAAATGTTGCATTTTTCACTTGACCTAATTTTCTCCAAGCATCCAGCCACAATGTTGCTACTCCTTGTACCCTTTGTTTTTGTCTTTTGTCATGTTTTCTATTTTGTATCATGAAAACATTTTAAAACATACTTGTGATGCAATTCCTCTAGGAGTCTTACATGTGTAAAACCTAATGAAGTTATATTTTGAAGGTCAAACTAAAATAATATAAAAATTAATGGGAAATAATTGGCAACTTGAAAACACAAGTGTGGACATTGGTTCAAGCATTGAGGATGCATCCATTGTGCATCAAAATAAATTGACTTCCAATTTTTAATTACCAATGGGTCAAAATATTAAATAAATTTCCTAATGACAAAATATAATAACATGAAATTGGTTGAACATTTTTTAATTATGGGACATTTTTTGTTCAAACAAACCAAAAATGCCTGCATAACCAAATCATTATAAAAAGGGGTAATTTAATCACAATGACATGGCCAAATTTATGATTGGTCATTTTGGGAAAATATTATTTAAATCACAATTTGCGTGTCAACATTAAATTTTTAAAAATATATATTGACCCAAAGATGTTACATTGTGTACTATTATGTAAAGGTGTAATTTTTTAAAAATCATACAAATATGTCATTGAAAAGAGAAATCTTCAAGGAGTTCATTAAGCAACGAAATACACCTTACACCACATTAAACATGTTTTTGGGTATTCCATGCTCACTATATTTATTTCAAAAAAATTCAAATGTTCTCATAATACATTAGGAATAATGTTGTTCAAATTCATCCAAAAAATAAATATCAATTTGGGTGCAATCACAATAAAAAGAGCCAAAATCATTTGTTGATTATAGTGAAAACAATACCTACATTATTTTGAGAATTAAGCATTTATTTCATTTGATGAAATAATTATCCATATTTTGTAAATTAAAATTTGATTTATTTCTGAATGAAATTGAAGCCATTTCAAAATGTTATTAAATTCCTTTGTCATACACACTTGTTGGCATACTATTTTTCATAACCCTAAATTGAAATTTTTTTGTTATTCAAACCTTTGCCAAATATTTTCAAATTTATTATGGGCTTTAAAATATTTAATAAGAAAGGCCACATGTGTTGATCCTTTTAATGTATTAGATCTTTTTGGATGCATGTAAAAATATGTTATTGATTTTGATTTAAAACATTTTTATGATTGTAATATGGTTCAAAATTTCTAATCAACGTTATAGTTAAAAACAAAGTCGTACATTTGATTATAATGTATGGCTTGATGTAGACATTTATATTTATTGTTACAATATGGGTCATATTTGGTTTCAATATCAACATCCAATCCAAAAATATTATTTATAATATAATTATGAGATTTTATAAATCAATACATGAAGACCATGTGTACATTGTAATCCTTAGTAAGGATGTTAACCTTGACACTGGTGGCTCCTTTTATTGTGACTACACCCATTTAATTTACGACTTTAAACAATGAAAAATCAGACATTTTGAGTGGGGATTAGTTCATTTTTAAAAAATGCACTTGTTACCAAAAATATTATTTTACAATTGATAAATAAGTTGAGACCTTTGATTGAAAAAAGGATACAAATATATGGTTGCCATTCATGTGGGCATTAAAATTGTTTGTTCATTTACAAATTTTCCCATAAAGTTGAATACCTTCCATGTAATGAATTATTTGTGATTAACAAATCATCAATGAAGATGGTTCTCCACAAGTTTGTGTGGGTTGTTAATGAGGTGTCTAAAAGCCAAATTCAATGGCCACAAAGGTGAGGATTTGTTTTAGGGCAAGTGTCAAAAAGTAATATGACTTCTTGTTAATGTGTGGTGCAATTGGTTGCAAACAAATCCACATACAAAAATTGTCAGTGCATTTGTTGCAAACTATTTATCCTACCAATCAAAATTTCAAAGCACAAATTGGAGTTTTATTTAACAATTACAAACATTAGACCATGCAAAGAGATTCCAAAATGTCTTTGTAAGGATGTTGGGTTCCATGAATGATTTTTAAATCCTATGATTTTTTAATCCATACCAAAATGTAACATGCAATGGATTGTTCATCCTCAAATTTATGGATTTCAAGATGATACCCACCTATACATTCTTGGGGACAATGGCTACCCACTCCTACCTTGGAAGTTGGCTCATAATCCCCCATAAACAAAATGCCAATGTTAAAAATCTTTATAGTGGGAGGAGTGTAGTTTAATTTTTTGGGGATTCTACAACTAACATTTAGAGAATTCATGTTTTAAAAAAAACCTTAAAATTTTATTTCTTTCTAATGTTGTTATTTTGTTGTTGCAGGTTGGAAGGTCTAATCTTAGATGGGAAGGATGTAGATGTTCACACACTTATGGTTCAATTAGAACAAAAAGATCACACATATCCACAACTTGGCACAACAAGAAGACAACAAAGCAAAGTAGACATGGGAGGCATTGACGTAGACCCTATTTTGGAAGGTGATGAAATTTGAGATATAGCCAATAATTTTTTTCTTATGCATGTTTGGGGAATAAGAAAAATGTAGAGAATGAAAAGATATTTCAAAAATTGAATTAACTTGAATTCTAACCAAATTCAATGTTCAATGGCTACATATTTGACTTAGAAGTTGAATTGTTATTCTTTAGTTGTTTAGAGTTTAGATCATTTGTTATTTTTCACCTACTCTATGTTTTGATTGTTCTCTAGTGGTTGATCATTATAATCATATTCAAATAGGTTAATTAACAATGGCATGAATGATTGATGAAAGGCATGGCACATTACAATGATGAAATTTGATAGGACATTCATCATGTGCTTGTTTATTTTGTGTGTTTTCTTGTTTATTTCCTTCAAATATTTGAAATGTTCCTTGAACTTCTTGTCTTGATATTTGGTGTTGTTCTTGTCAATGTTAAGTTGAACCAAATCAATTCAATCCATGGCATCCATGAAAACCTTGTTGTTTTTGTTTGTGAATTTAATCATTAATAACAAAATTAAGGTATGTTTCCTTTTAATTGTTGTTCTCCTTGGAATTGTTATTCTATATGTGGTCAATTTGCTACCTCTAACTAATGTTGTGAAATTTGGAATGTTTAAAAATTGATGACTACAAGATGGTGTGGATGGTTTGCTTCAAAAGATTAGGAGAAATCATCAAGGTTGATGAACTTTTAAAAAATTCATTCCCTAATTGTTAGCTTGATTGAATTGCCTTGGGTCTTGGTCTCTTTAAGAACAAAATCCTCTTGACATAATTCTTGCATCAATGAACAAATAAAAAAGTGTTATTCCTATTCTTCTTTTGGTGGGACATAGATTTGGTCTCCCGTTACTTGCAAGACATCAAAACATTGATGTTCATTTCCCCTTGGAAATTTTCAATTGCATAGTAATAGTACATGTAATAAATTGTTTTAGTTCAAATGAAATATATATTTTTCTTTTGTAATCACTACACCAATATGTCCTAGTTCACTTTGTATTTCATTAAATTTTGAGTGAACATTTATAAATTTAACACTTCTGAGCTTTTCACTCTAAAGGGCATCATCGTATGTTTGATATTTATTGCCCAGTGTACTTCTCAAAGTACATTATGGGAGGATCTGGTAAAAATGACCAACCCCTTAGTGAATGGGGACTACTTGCTATATACAAGTGAATTCATTACTTGTTAATTAGTGAACTTGGACAAATTTAACATGGTGAAAGTGGCCAACCCTTAGTGAATGGGGATTAAGCTACCTTCCTAGTTCATAATTAGGCTAGGCACCTAGGAACCCATGTTATTATCAAGTATTTCAAGTTATTCCACCTTATATTATTCCAAGTTATTTTTATCTTAATTTATTTTAGACTGTTTTAGGCTCAATTATTTTAGGTTATTCTAGGCTATTATTGGTTATTGTAGGTTATTCACCTTGGGCTATTTTAAGTTATTTTTCCCAAGGTTATTTTCAAATATATTAAGCTCTTCCACCTTAAGCTATTTTAAGTTAATTTATGCTAGGTTATTTTTGGATAATTCAAACTATTCCACCTTAGGTTATTTTTAGATATTTTAGGCTATTCCACTAAATGTTATTTTAAGTTATTTTACCCAAAGTTATTCTTAACTATTTTAGGTCATTCCACCTTAAGTTATTTTAATCTATTATATCTTAAAATATTTTTTAAATTATTTTAGGTTATTCCACCTTACATTATTTTTTGTTATTTTCAATTATTCCAAAATATTCCACCTTATGGTTTTTTGGGTTAATATAAGCTACTACACCTTAATTTATTTTAAGTTACTCCGCATTATTTTAATCTATATAACCTTAGGTTATTATAGCCTAGAATGACCTAAAATATAACTTAAGGTAAAATAATTAAAAATAACCTAAGGTAGAATAACTTAAAATAAGTTAAGATGAAATAACCTAAAATAATTGATGATAACTTAAGGTAAAATCACCTTGAATATCCTAGGGTGGGATAACCTAAAATAATTTATAATAACTTATGGTGGAATAATTTAAAATAATTTATAATACCCCAGGGTATAATAATCTAAAATAGATTAAGGTGGAATTGTTTAAAATAGTTGAAAATAGCATAGAATAACTTAAGGTGAAATAACTTATAATAACAAAGAAGAGCTTAGGGTACAATAGATAAAAATATATTAAGGTGGAATAATTTAGAATAGTAAAAAACAACCTAAAAACCTAAGGTGGAATAACATAAAATAACCAAGTACAACCTAGAGTAGATAGCCAAAAATAACGTAAGGTGGAATCTTCTTGTGATTGCCATTGATGTAATTCCATTTATATTTACACATTCTACCATTGTGACATTTTGCTCCACAATCTTGCTCCATTTTTTTGTTGTAAGAGTCATGTTGATTCTTGAATTAATGATCCATTTCATGGCAATGTGTTCTTTCTGCTTGTAATCAATTAAGATAATCACTTTGGCTTGATTCTAATTGGCATTGCATTAACATAAGGTACCTCCTATCCCTTTCCCTCTTTGGCATTGTGTATCAAAATTATCTTTTATATTGTTAATAAAATCAAAATTGTCCATTGAATTTCTGCTCTTGAATAGGATTTGTCACAATGATGGTGATTATTAAACAATGTTAGAAAGTCTATTTGGACATCGTGATAGTGTAATGAAGAATGATGGTGTGATGAGGAATGTAATGAACAACGACGAGGACAAACAACAATGGCATTACAAAAAATGAAAAAAAAAACAATTGCACAATGAACAATGTCACAAATACATGAAGTTGGTGGTGTGATGAATAGTGCCACAAAAACAAATAGCAATGGTGCAATGAACAATGTGATGATGAATAATGATGGTGTGATGGCATGACAATAAGCAATGAAAAACCAATGGCAACATCAAAATGATGGTGAGAATTACTTTAAAATGATAACAACCACTTCACAATGATGTCAACACAACTTGTTCAAACCAATGGTAACATGTGATAGTGGACATGTCTACAGTGATGACAAAAATAAAGTCTTTGGTTGATAGGCTATTAGTTTGGTTTTGTAGTTGGTAACATATTGATGGTGCCAAATATGAATACCTTTTCACAACAAAAATATTTAGGATATTGCTTGATTTTCTTAACTTTGACATTACCTTGGAGAGTTAAAAAAGGTGATGTTGTTGCTATGTCAAATGCTAGATAAACAATTTATCAATTGAGTGGTGCAAGTTTGAACAACATTTATTAATTATTGGTTTAACCATTCCATAATCTTCATGTTTGAACATGCTTTGTAGAAAAATGTCTGACCAAAAGTTAGTTAAAAAGTGGGATGGTGAATGTTACCCATGATTAAGGATAACACTAATGATGTGAAATAACAAAACATTTAGTGGTTTGGCTCAGTTTCATCCATATTTTTTTATTGGCATTTTTGAAATGTTTTTGAAGAAAACTAAATGGCTTAGATAAAAAAAAAGTTTAGATCAAAATTAATCATAATTTTTTACTAGCCCTTTTGAAGGACATTGTATTATGTATTATGTGCATAATTATAGGTCCAAACCAATGTTGTGTAGTTCTTTGATTTTCCAAAGAATTGTTGGTTCCAAATACTTCAAAAAAAATCAAAATAAAATAATAGGGCAGTTATGGGTATTTCAAAAATCAGAAACAAAGAATTGGCCAAATTTGGGTATTTCAAAACCTTCAAAGAATGGACAATTTTCATGAAAGAACTGGTAAATCATTTTTAGTGTTTTCTAGGTTATTTTATTTTAAAACTTTTTGTTAGGTTAAGTTAGGGGGTGAGGGTTTTAGAAAATGAGAACCATTGGTTATATAGATATATAACTAATTCAATAACCAACATTGCCTCAAAGAACCGCCCAACACTAATCCAAATTCTTTTTCATGTTATTAAAATATGAACTTCATCCAACTTATAGTTTATAGCTCATCTAAACTTTTTTCCCAATGAAGGTTACAAGGCATTATATGGTTGTCAATGAAGTTGCTTTAGCAATGTATTGTATTTGAGATAATAATATCATTATTATCACATTCAAATTCAGTCTAAACCCTAAACCCTAAAATTTGGCCCCCTTTCTTGATAAACAATAAATATGAGACAATATACATTTAAGGAACATATAAATGTTACATGTAGGCCAATCAATAGTAGTCAATGGCTAGCCAATCATTGTGATCAATCAACCATAAATAGTCATTTTCTTTTACAAGGTCTTTTGACATTCATGTGGTGTGAATTTACAATAACTAGGAACATGGAAAACACTCTCCTTAAAACACAATAACTAGGAAAATGTGAATTGTGTTTTAATGAGAGTGTAAGGAAATAGAATTGTAAGTGATGGGGTAGTTGCAAAAATGGTTGAGCATGCGCCCATGCAAAGCATTCATGTGATAAACCCTAAACCCCATCATTTAGCTTGTGTGTGAGATGGATTTCGGTGAAATTGTCCTATCTTGAATCTCAAAGATAGAGATCATGTGTTAACCACAACATCTCAGAAATTGATCATGTGTTGATTACAACATTGCAGTAAGAATTGATGCAGCAGGGATGCACAAGCACTGACAAATCGGGTTGGCCATCATTCGATATCTGGTGATCCAGCCAAATACTGCAAGGAAGAAGGCTCTCTAGAGGGTATACCTAATTAGATCTCCAAGTTTGAGATCCAACCAAGTCGATTAATCTGAAGCTTCAAAGGGATCTATAAATTACTCACTTGATAGTGCTTTGCAACTTGCAGAATTTGATGGGTGTTGGAATTTAGTGGGTGTCGTAGATGAGGAGCTCTTGAATCTGGTTCCAACATTCTCTCAAACCAGCTGAAAATTGGACATTGACAGAATCCGGAAGTTCCACCAATCAAGCACCTCCCTCCTCAATTTGCATGTTTTGAATGAATTGTGCTGAATAATTTTCAAGGGAAACATGAAAGCATTGAAATGCCAATGCCAATTCTGTTTGTGATTCTCTGAGCCAGCACATTGAAGTATGCTATGCACTGAGGACGATTGGGTGAGAGAGCTGAATGGTAGAGCCGCTGAACCTGATCACAGCATCCAGGACTGGAAACTTCACAATACCGCTCCACACAACCCGAAGAGACACTAGTAGGTATAGGAAGTGTACCTCCCCCCACAATGCATGAATCAGAGAGTACTGCAAACCTAAGTGAACAACATGACAAACAGAAGAAGCAAAGCTGCAACCACCCAGTAGTGGCATATGCAAAACAAACTACACAACACCAAAACCAGCAAACAAATTTACAAAACACTCTACACCCAACACATTGCAATTTGCACAACAAGCAACACCCCCATCTCCCTCCCCCAAATGTTTTTTGAAAACAACTCCCTGCTTATACTAGAAAGAAAATGCACCAACTGGGATCAAAACATTAAGCACACCATGAAAGGAACACTGAGGAGAAGACAATGGGCAATAGCTTAATGTTAAGTGACTGTTAGTTCAACATAAAATCTTCATCCTAAATTAAAAATTGGTAGTGTTAAAATAAGTGTTTCAAAAAGATTTTCAATAGCCATAATTCGACTACAATTTAAGAAATTTCACCAGGTTTGTGTTATAGGCTACAAAGGAAAGTAGAAAAAGTTAAGGATTCCGAAGGATTCTTCCTATATTATTGGCAACATGTTGAAACTCATCATCTAAATATGGCTACTTTAGAATATTTTTCCCTCATAATGGGGCGATTTGGGCACAGTTTTTTCCTTTGTATCAGTGGTGCCTTCACTTTTTTTTGGTCAAAATTTGAGATATTCAAAATGGGTCTCTGTCAGAACCCCAATTTCTTTCAATAACTTAATGATCATAGCAACCCAAAAGAAAAGAAAAAAAAAACATCAATTATCACTAGCACGTACACGGTATCATGATCTGTGCATTATTTTCTTTAGCAAGAGTGCCAGAAGCTTTTAGCTAGACAAGAAAAATGATATCAATTGCAGATACTACTACTTCACAAGGTTACAAATGACAAAATGAAAACCCATTCCGTGATTTGTGCATTCTTTTCTTTAGTGAGATAAGGCCAGAAGCTTTTTACCTGGACAGAAGAGTGATATCAGTTGCAGATGTTAGATACTTCACAAGTTTAACAAATGGACAAAATGGAACCCATTAGTTTCAAGTGCATGTCCAACTCCCCAAGGTTTGTAGAATCTTTAAGAGTCAGAGTCTCACACTTGTCTTAAAAGATGAAAAGAAGACGGGTGTTGGAAGAAGTTTTTCCACAAGAAAAAAAACTTACAGAATATACACAACTTTAGAAGTGTGGATCATTCAGAATTCTCAGGAATTTGTTGCAACTGAAATGATTTGAGTATATATCATGATCACTATATGACAAGCACTGCATCTGTCAAAGGAAAAATATGGGTGTTGGGCAGTCATCAGAAACAGGAACAGACCCCTGACAGTTATCAGTGTGGTTCTCAGCATTCCATGACCACAGTTCTCCAAAAATCAAAGAACCAATTCTGACACACAATCAAGGTCCTTTAAAATCAAATAAAAATCAAACCTCATGTTCTTTTTTGAAAACGGTCAGTTCTTTAAGGGGTCTCGTCTCAAATAAACAGAACCAGCGGTTCCTTCTTTCTGGTCATCGTCACCCAAAAAAATCTCTCATAAGACTCGAGAAATCTCAATTCCCATGGTTAAGAAAAGGCAAAAGCTAGGTTAACACTTCTTCAATCAGCCACAGAATTCCAGAGTAAGAAAAGACAAAACAGAGAACAAAGGACCAAGAAACAAAAACCACATGAAAGCAGAGTATGAACAGTGCCAAGGTCTCACATCTGTTCCGGGACCATCAACAGTAGCATGTATGACAGTTACTTCTCTATCACAACTTTCCCACTGAAAGCGGTGGTACTAAGACCAGAAGGTGGAATTCTACACCACGTGCAAATCAAAAGATCATGAGGTAGGCAGGCAAGCACCATGCAAACATAGTACATTTTGCTCCATCATGCACACTGCTTTCAAGATTGACAAATTCACTTTTACCCACACCTTTCTTTCACCTGTCAAGGAGTGTGATGGCATCACACATTTGATGTTTTCAACAGCACAACTTTACTGTAAAAAATATTGAAAACATGTGAAACCCATGGATTGCTGAACAAGGAAATCCAGGGAAAAAACTAAAATGTCAGAGACTGACTCCAGTTGGTATGCTTATCCCTTTTGCTTCTCACTAGTAGTTAGTTTAACAGTTCCCCTTTCCACATTTGGGAATGGACAAATCATCAAACCTGGTTTCCTTGATTTACAAGGGACCTGCACATTGCAAGATTGATCCATTGTCTTTGCAGATCAGAATCACACGAAGATCAGATTGCTCCACTACATAACAATACATGAAGAAGAAGACTCCAGCGAAAAATAGGTCCAGCAACCAACAAACCACTGATGTTCAGGAGAAAGAAAATCAGATGTCACAGAGAGAGAGAGAATGCAGTGACCAAATTGTCAGAATAGAGCTGCAAGTATCACAGTGCACAGTCTCGAAATGTTACTACTGCAACCCAAATGAAGATATCAAGCTCAGAAATGCAAAGCTTGGAATCCCACATAAGAAAATGATTTCTAATATCTTACACGAGATGATGTGCAGTGGTACCCATCATCATCATATCAATCAATGAGAACACCCTGATACTGAAATCACTGAAACATCAAGACCCAAGTTTAGTGACATGTCTCAAAGAAAAAAAAATGGAGAGGAAGAAGAAGATTAGAAGCTGTTGCAAAGTCTAGTACAACTTCCCAAAAAACCAAACATTTGTTCTTGCCAGAAAGAATTTCCTTTCAGATTTATTGTGAGAGAAGAACAGTCGTTCTCATGATTGTCAGAACAAAAGACTCATGGGTGTGGGAGGTGAGCTCACATTCCTGAAGCTCAACAAAATCTTAGCATTTTGTGGTGCAAACTGCTTGCTCACCGTGAATGAGGGAGATGGGTGTAAGAGAGAGACTCTGATGGAGTATGTCAGAATCTAAGAGACTCTGATGGAGAATGTGGGTATCTAAGAATTTCTGATGGAGAAGTGTGGGTATCTAAGACACTCTGATGGGGAATCTTATGGGAGGGAGCTGCTTGGCAATCAACTGTTGATGCATCCATTGCCAACCCTCCTCAGCAATCTCCCCACCCAGACCACGAACCACAGCACCCCCAGTGCAGCAACCCATCTTACAGCAATCTTCAAGAGAGAGATTGTTGAGAATCCCATACAAGAATCCACTGGCAAACAAGTCTCCAGCACCAGTGGTATCCACGGTCACAGTCTCTCGGATTGCTGAAACCCTAACCATTTCCTTGCCATGACGTGCAATACAACCCTTGGCACCCAACATCACCACTGCTCTCTCGCAGTAGTTGGCCAGGAAACGGAGAGAACTCTCCGGCGATGAAGGAGTCAAGTCCTTGTTCTCCTCCTCTTCCTCTTCTCCTTTGATGAGCTCCCGCGCCTCGTCTTCATTGGCGAATACCAGATCCACATTGCCGGATTCCAGCAAGCGCATGAGGCGAGGACGGAAGTTGCGCACAACTTCGAAGCTAGCGAGATCCATGGAGATTTTCACACCTTCTTGCTTGGCATGTTGCACGGCAGTCTCCAGCAACTCCGTGCCATAAAACCCATACCCATTCAACACCAGCCATTGCGCTCCGCGGAAATCCTTCTTAGAAAGCTCCTCCGCTTTGAGTCCTACGGCGTTGAGGAAACAAGGACGCATGGTGCGGTTCCCCTCCGCATCCACCAGACAAGCACACTGCGCAGTACGTCCTCCTCGCACTTCCCGCAACCGTGACAAGTCCACTCCCGCCATCTTCATGTTGGCCGCGAACATCTGCCCTCTCTCGTCATCTCCTCTCACTCCCACCAGCGACGTCCGGATCCCTAATCCTCCCGCCAAGCCTCTGATGGTGTTGGCCACGCTTCCTCCTGCCAGAGTCCGCACTGCAGAAGACGACGACGACGAAACTACAGGCAACATGTGTGTGTTCACTTCTGCCAGGATATGGTCAAGCTCTTCTGTAGTCACTCGCATGGAGCCTCCTCTCTCTCCCGGCACCGCATCCAGCAAGCTCCAGTCGACCTTGGCCACATGGTCTACCAAAGCCACTGGCTGCAACCCGACTACCACAGGTGGACATTTCTCTTGCTGCTGCTGTTGCTGCTGGCCATAGCCATAGTCAACACCAGCAGCAACAGCAGCAACAGCAGCATCACTTCCTCCCTCTCCTCCTCCTCCTCCTCCTTCCTCTTCTTCTTCCTCTGCATCAAGTACAAAGTTTTGGGAGAATGGGTGGTGAGAGAATCCGTTGTGAGAGGGGAAGGAGCTCTTGGCAGCAGCGACGACGGCGGAGGAGGTGTCGATCGCAACAGGCTGCTGCTGCTGATGTGCGATCGCAGCGCCTCCCTCCGCCATCGCCCCCATCGCTGCGGCAGCTGCTGTGGGTGGTGGTGCGGCGGCAGAAGGAAGAGGAAGGGAGGTAGGGACGCGAGACGCAGCGGACTCGAGTGCCGCATCCACTGCGGCCTGGAAGCCTCCGTATTGTTTTTATTGTGTTCCAGTGTTTTCTTTTTTTTGGGGGCCCACTTTTCGCACCCAAAAAAAAAAAAAAAACTGCAAAAGTCGCCATATTTTGAGGAAGAAAAGGTCACATGTCGTCATATCTAGTCGTCATATTTTAAGGGGAAAAAGGTCACATTTCGCCATATTTAGTCGCCATATTTTTAGGGGGGAAAAGTCACATTTCGCCATATTAAGTCGCCATATTTTGAGGGAAAAAAGTCACATTGTCGCCAGCCATACGTAGTCGCCTTATTTTTGAGGGAAAAAGTCACATGTCGTCGTCATATTTAGTTACCATATTTTGAGGGGTAAAAAGTCTCATTTCGCCATATTAAGTCGCCATATTTTGAGGAAAAAAGTCACATTGTCGCCAGCCATACGTAGTCGCCGGTTTTTGAGGAAAAACAGTCACATGTCGTCGTCATATTTAGTCGCCATATTTTGAGGGGTAAAAAGTCTCATTTCGCCATATTTAGACAATGAATCTCTACTATTCGCCCAAACTAGGCAGGAATTCTTTTTTAAAGCCCACTTTACTTTCTGACCTCTAGCCAAATGTGGCTCATTTTTCTTGGTGGATAATGATGGCCAAAAAAAACCCTGAAATTATTATTTTAATAAATAGATAAGCAAAAAAAAAAAACTTTGGTCGTTGAAGAAATTAGGTTTATTATTTATTTATTTATTTATTTATTTTTCAAGTTCTGAATGTCAAAAATTTGGGGAACTTTTGCCACAAAAGGGAAATTTTAGTTGAATTTACACTAGAAAAATACACCTCTGCAAATTTTTCCCAAATTTGTGGTAAAAAAGATCACAAATTTGTGGGGGAAAAATAAATAAATAAATAAAATCACTTGGTGAACAAATAGGTCTTGATTTGTTTTTGGTGTTTAAAGCCAGATCTAACCCAAGCTTTATGAAATGAATCATAGTTAAATTGTTGTGTAAATTAGTCATCCAAAAGGATGAGATCCTAAAACAAGGTCTAGTATTGTAGGACCCTAAACCCTACAATACTCGAACTTATAGGAAAGTCAAGTCCAAGTTGGAACCCTAAACCCATAAGTAGATCAAATTTGTAAAAAGGTCACTTGGACCAAAATTTCTAGTATTGTAGCTTTTAGAAAGGTGTCTACCCTAAGAACTTTTGGGGAAAGGTGCAATAGTTTTTAGGGTTAAATGTTGTGAATCTACAAGACTTTATTCCTAAGTTTTGTCTCACACAAATTGTTCATAGATTTCACAAAGAAAGGAAGAAAGAAAGAAAAGAAAGAACAATAGGTAAACTTGTTTGTTTATTTTTAAGGAATATTTTTGAAGTCTCATTTTGGGTGTATGAGATTTCAAAGCACGACACTCAAGGAAAAGAGAGGTTGTTGTGCCCCTTGCTTTCATCTCACATCCATTTGACCTCAAGAACATCATGTTGTGAAGATTATCATGCACATTGCACTTAAGCTTTCTAGAAGGTATAACCTAAGTATACCAAAAGTTGAATGACAACATTAGAGTTATCCGCAAAGTCACCCTGTGTTCACCCTGTCTTTGGGCCTCCTTTCACCCCCGAACCCCTCTTTTAGTGGTATATGTAAAGTGAGAAAAAGTTTATTAAATCTCAGTATGAAATGCTGAAACTCAAAATGCTGAATTTCAGCATTTAATGCACAAGGTTCGAGAGGAGGATTTATAGTAGCTGTACAGGTAGGAGCAGTGAAAATCTATGTAGGAGCACTCGGCAAAAAGAAAGACAGGGTGAAATTTCCTGACTTTACGAATATCTCTATTGTTTTGATCTTGTTGTTTGGTAGCATTTTTGTTGGCCTCTACCTTCTTCATTTGGAAATATTTAACATCTACAAAATGGGTTTCTATATTTTATTCAAAGAGGCGGCTCATGTAAGACAAGGATCACAATATCCAATCAAACCAAGGTAGGTTCAACGAAACACCTCAACTCTTTCTTACTCGCAATTTGTGAACAAAAGAATCAAAACTCTTGAAAGACCAAAAGTACTATGCAAATAAAACAAAATGGGCACACTTAGTTTTGCTTTTGTGGTGGAAGAAGTTCCAAGTGGGCTCTTAATCAAACCTTTGTTATACCTCTTATTGTTGTATTATTTTGAAGATTGGGTTTGTGTGTGGGTGTGGTGGACATGTAAATTTGAAAGTCATGCTCCAAGCACATCGGGTATCAATATGGTATCATTGTAGTACCATATGGCGGCAATAAGGATAAGAATATTATAGCAAAATTGATACCAGTCTTGTCAATTTCTTCATACCGGGACCACTTCTAGTCTAAATATATACTAGGGTTCCATCAACATACCCACCCATCCCTCCTCTAAACCTTTAAGAGTGTGTCAAGCAAAATCCCACTTGGACTTCCTCCAAGTTGAACATAAAATTTTCATCAAACAACAAAAGAGAGTGAAAGACTTCATCATCACCATCACACATGTACAGAGGCAAATAGGTTTTATACCTTAGAGCATCTCCAGCAGTGCTCACTATGTGACCCTGCAAAAATATTTTTTCACATCCAAGTTTAGTTATTTACTTTTTTTTTGCAACCCCACCCATAAAACTGAAATTGGGACAACAAATAGGTGGGAGGGGGGACTACTAATAGCAAACCACCTGGGACCAATTATTATGATGGACCAATCAAAAACATGGAACAGCAGTCAGATCATATTTATTATTACACTCTTTTCTGCATATGCACAACGTTACTGTGCCTTTGGCCAGCCACCGCAAACTGTGCAATTCTGCTGAGCCAAAACCAATTTCCTGAGCCAAACCCGCATGTATTGACTTTTCTTCATCCAATTAAAACTCTGCAGGATCACGTACTGAACACAGCTGGAGATGCTCTTACCTGGGATCTGTGATCCCCTTTGCTTTTTAGCCCAGATAAGCTTGATTATTAAATCAAGACTATCCCACATCATTCTCTTATAAGTATCAGATCACATGTTGTGAGTATGATAAGGATCCGTAACACAGGCCAATTAAAAGACTAAGCCATTCATTTCTCTTTGATATAAATAGGTTTGATGAGCATCTAATCTATTATATAAGGAATAATGGGTAGACCATTTCAGCACTTTTGTAATCAGATCATTTCTCATTATATTTATTTATTTATTTATTTTATTTTTTCTAAAGTTGGGAGTTCAATTCTCAACAAATTTGGCAAAATTATCAAATAATTTTTTTTGCGGCTAGACCTTTTGTGAAGAATTATTTATTTATTTTGTGCTGAACATCAGCTACTGTAGGTATGGTATACGAGTGTTCTTTAATCAAAAGGTTCCATACCAGGTAGTATAATTGCTAGTTAAAGTGCTTCATTTGACAATGTTGTTGAATGTGTAGTTGTTCAACAACCAAAGGCCTAAAAAATTTCTGTGCAATTTATGCTATGTCCCACAATCTGCGACTTCTTTGATCCCGCATGCATTCAAGTATACGACAAATTGATGCCATATCCTCCATCCAGTAGGACATCTTCAATGATGTTTTTGCCAACCTAGACTTGTATCATAGCCATGTGAGGATTGATCACCACCTACATGATAACCGGATTTAGTCCTACTTGAGGGATATTTTTTCTCCTGAAAAACAACTTGACAATAACATATTATTTGAAATTAAAGGCAATATTGAAAAATTGGCCCAACGTGAAGGTATGTTTACTTTCCAATAGTTGTTAGCTTATTTCCTCTAGACTGAAAAACATTTCGATGTTTTTCATTTTAAGCACATCAAATTAGGGTTGTTAACGTTTGAGTTGAAATTCTGAGTGAGGTTGGTTCTGGTAGGAGTTTTCATATTGGCTTTAGGTACTTCTAACTAAGGTCTTTGCATGTTCTTTATAGCTTTTTCAAATGCACATTGAAGCTTTTCCTCCTCTTGCTAACTTGCGAGGCTCTTGTTCTTGTGAGGTTCCCTCTCCTTGAATATCACATTTTTTGGTAACTAGTTGCGGGTTCAGCCAACATTGCTTTTCTTTGAACATTGCTGGAACCATGTCCTTATGGGGACAATTATAGATCTTATGTTCAACAAAATTACAAATGAAGCACTATTAAATGATGGAATTGGATTTATTTGTTTTTTCGCGATTTCCTTTATCACCATATTTATTTCCTAGACTTCGACTAAACTATGCCAAAATTCACTACTACTTTTTTTTGTCTTTAAGCTTATTGTTTGGGTTGTTGGGATTCTAGGTCCAGTACTCCTTATAATGTCCTATTGCACTAACCATAGATCATATTGGTTCGTTTCTTTTTGACAAAATTTTCCTACTTGGTTAGTGGTTTTAGTAATTTTTGGTATTCATTTGCGTCACCCATACTTTCTTCATAGGGAATTACAACTTCCTTATGTTCAAACAAGGTGTCCCCTTTCATCCCCACCATTGCTATCCAAAGATACAAATATATAGTCTTGCTAAAAAAACAATGGTTAGCAAATTATCATATGCCTTGATGTTGTAGGTGATTTAATAGTTTTAATATACATTCATAGTATACTTCCACCTTCTTGTCTCAACCTTGCTTTATCACTCACAATGTCATCTACACTTGCTCATCTATTTGTACTTTTTGGTAACACTTGCAAAATGTAACTTTTAGCTCCTCAAATTTGCAAATTGGATGCACTTGCATAATTTTTTCTCCCCACTTGAATATGCGAAAGGGTAAAACAAAACAAATTGATGATTTTTACATCCATCTTTTCCCCATTAGCCTAAATGGCCTTTCGGAAGACTCGTAAATGGGCATTAGAATCCATTCCTGTGGTGTAAATGGGATAGGTTAAAGATTTCCTACTTGGCAAGGGATTTGGTGTTATAGGTGGTTAGATAGGATACCACGAAGGGTACTAAGGATTCCAAGTAAGCCTTATCCATGGTCTTGCCTATCTTGTAGCACATAATTTTGAATTTTGGTCTCCTGGATGTTTGTTACTGCCACCTTTTCGAGGACTGCTATGCCACTTCTTGGAAGATCATTATCGACATGTTTTGGAGGATTGTTACTTCCACCTCCTAGAAGATGCTACCACCACTTCTTGAAGGATTGTTACCACCAATGCCAAAAGATTTGCTATCACCATAACTTGTAAATATGTTCCTTCCACTAGTAGGAAGCCCACCAACATTTCCAATCGACCGGGGATGGTTTGCCCTTTCGTTCATTGTACAAGTTTTTGATAGGAAGTATTGGTGGCATCCTAGGGTTATTCTTGCTTTTGGAAAAATCATCATCATCATCTAAAGGCTCCTTGTGATCTATTACAATCCCAGTTTATGCAACCTTTGAAACTAGCTTTGGTGGTGCAATAATGTTAGCAAAGGGATTAGACATTAAAGGCCACATTGTAGGAACACTCCCTATGCCATTGTGATTAAAACCAAAATATGGTGTATATGGTCTAACATGAAGAAATATTGAATTTGGAAAACCTACCAGATTTTGCTACATGACATTTTTGGTAAAGGGAATTGAAATAGGTGGAATAAATGACTTTTTACAAGGTGATTATGGTAGTGCTAAAGGATAAATCGATGGTTGAGCATTTGGAACAAAACTTTGAATGGCTGTTGATGTGGGATAAGGTCTATAATTAGTTAACATTGTTTATGTACGCAATATTTGACTAAACCAATAGGAACAATTTTTTGACTTATGACCCATACTTTGACAAAAAATATAGGCTAAAAATGAATGAGGAGAAGCACAAATGTTAAAAATAGGGGTTACCTAAAAAATTTAGTGGAATTCCTTTTCATCCAAAATATTCATCCTTGAGGATTGCACATTTTGTACATCATCGGAAAATCCCTTCCCTTGAAGTTGGTGTAGTTCATTAATTTGTTTTTGGAGTCAATCAATTTTGTTCTTTTTGGCATGTGGACTTTGTCACAATGGTTTCATGGTACCAAAAAATTTGATTTTCAATAGGGTCCCAAATTGATTCCCATGAAGTTTCCAATTCATTCTTGATGTGTCACAATTTCGGCTAATGGTTTCCAATAGGTCTTATAATTTTCGATTCAGTATTTTTGGTAACATCCTCCACTTCATTCTACTCCCCATTGTGAAAAGTCGTAGCTTCTTCTATGTTGATTTTTGGAAACTCAAGTTGTTTTGGACTACTTATGTTCCCTACTTTAGCACTTTCTTGGAAAACTTGCTCCATTTTTTAAATATTTTTTGTCAACACTGTTGGCATATTGTAAAACAACTTGAAAAAAGTTGTAAATTATTAGTTATTTTGGTTTTTTAATTTTTATTGTCAAAAATAATAATAGACATGTGGCATTTTGGTAGAGTCAAATAATTTCAACCCATATTTGTCCAAAAAAGAAAAACACTGAGCTGAAAATTTCAATTCAATTTATGCGATATGGTCACCAAATGTTAAGGTCGTCTAGTGAACTATTGAGTTTAGGAATTAATAAAATGGGGAGTAGGAGAAATAATCTTCTTCTTTTCCTTGGATAAGCAAAACGTTGAAACACAAAATGGATGTCAAAATTAGTGCAACAAATTTATAAACTTTGTACAAAACAAATATGAAGCAAATACAAGTAAAACAAACCTTGCACATCAAAAAATACTTGTAGCATACAAAGAAAAAAATAGCTAGTAAAAATTATATGTATAAAATTATGACAAAAAGTTATTTTATTTAAAAAATTTCTTGTATAATCCTCAAAGGCATAAAGTTTTGCAACCCTAGCTTTGGGCTCGCAACCAAGGCAAAGGGGTTGTAAGGTTACGGGCCAAGAGGAAATTCGGGAGTCAAGTAAAGAGGTCGCAAGGGTGCAGGCCAAGAAGAAGCCCGGGTATCACATCACATACTCCTAGGAGTGTAAGAAAGTGCGAGGGAGTATGAGGGAGTGAACCCTCACACTCCCAAGGCAACTCTCACTTTGAGAGATGGAGTCCTGGTGGACTTCCAAAATTTCAAAGAGCAATTTCAGGGGTCAAAACTCAATAGTTTGTGGCGTTCTTTATATCATTGGAAAGCTCTTGGAACGTAGATGTCTAAAATGGGTTCGCATTGCTCATTTGGATATCTGAAACACAAGTTATGGCCAAAAGAAGGGTTGGGAATCAAATTGTCAGTTTGACTTCCGACCAGAAAAAAGTCGAGAATTGACCTGATTTATTTGGCTGCAGAGGGTGTGCGACATATTGTTGGAAAAGCTCTCAACGAGAGCTACAACTTTGCTTTAAAGCGCATCTTGATTCGAGGTCTACTCGCAAAATTATGGCGTTCCAAAGTCGCAAGAATCCCAATTGGCGCGATTTCGGGACTCCCACTCAGGAGTCCTGAAAGAGAAAAGTCATTTGCATGTAGGCTCCGTGGCCAACCACAGAGTATACTATAAGGGGGAAGGTGGTGGCTTCCCCCAAATCCGAGTCATGGTGAATCTAGTGTGTCCATGTTGCCTATGGTTCGTCCTAGCACCAAAGGTGCTCCAATTATGCACTAACCACTTTGTGTGGGTTGTGTGCAGGCCCATGTGAGTGAGTGAAGCTTGTCAACTCTTCCTAGTCCCATCCCGGAGCTCCAACACGCCCCTCTACCCCTCAAAGTGTTGTGAGTTAGGGAACGTGCCTCGACTCCTCCCTCTTCCACTGTCTTCTACTTGGACTCACATTTGAGTCCTTCGAGGAGTTGGGAGTGCGTCATAAAGCCTTAAGTACTTTAAGGAAACTATTTTGAAATGGTGGAATAGTCAGTTAGCCGAATCCCAAAAATTTCGATCGTAAAAATAATAATCATCTAAATTTAATAAGTAAATTTGGTTGACAATAAATTTCAATAACAACCAACCAATTTGATTATGAAAATTGGTAACATGTTTTCAATAATGAAAATGGAGAATAAAATGTTTTCAATAAGTTTTTACCTTCAACAATTTCCAAGTTTATTTGTGATTTATTGGTTTTCCTTTTTCGATCGCCTTGTTGCATTCTCCCACTAGTTGTCATTGATTTTTTGATGTTTTGTACAAAATTCAATTTTCTGGCTATGAACTCCTCAATACATGAACTTAAAAAAATTCTCCAAATTCAAAATGACTTGAAAATAAACCAATTTGACATCCTTCTTGCAAAAGTTGCAACACATGAAGCCTAATGGAAACAATGGATTATAGTCCTAAATTTCTATCTTCATTATAACTTTTGGAATTGTAACCTCAAATATTATCATTTGGCACCAAGCTTTGGAGGCTTATGCCACATAATTATGATATGGAATATTTTTAAAAATTCCTCATTTAAATTGTGTTAAATAAAACTACAACAAGCTCCTATGTGTTTTTCATGGCAATTTTATAAATTCAAAGCATTGTAATTGCCATGTGCCTTGAACTTTAAGAAAATTAATTCCAATTTAGTGTGTAGTTTAGGAAGTTGTTAAGGAAGGAGGATTGATTCAAGAAAAAATCTTAAGCAAGCTTTTGTTCCGTAATACTAGAATTGAAATTCATTTAAAAGCAAATATTTTTTGTGTGCCATTGTATTATAACCAACTTACACTTGATTGCCAATAATAAGCAACAAGCTTGTGGCTTCTAGGATCTCTCATCAATTGGTTTATTGGGTGTTTGTTCATCCTTATCATTAGAATATGCACATAAAAAGGAAGGAAATCATGAAGTTTACTTCCCTTAATGGATTGCTCCAAATATTGTTTTGGATGGCCATTTTGTGTATTGTCCCATGACTTTAGAGCTTGTTTGTTACCCATTTCTATCCAAAAACTTCTTGACTAAGCTTTTGGGTTTTAATTGTTGTAGGTGGTCAATCTACCACAAGTTGCAAAAACTTTATCAATTCCAATTTGAAAGGTTTCTCCATAGACAAAATTCATATTGGTCCATAAGTTTGCAGACCTTGGGATTTAGAAGCTACATTGCCTCCATCAACAATAAACCATGGACGATGTAGCATCTAATTAAAACTCAACATTTTATAGCAACAACACATGCCAACACGCACTCTCCAAGAAATGTAAAGTGCATCATGGCAAATAGGCGTTGTCCTACTATATCCACAATTGTCATAACCACCATATAAACTAAAATTTATAATGTGGTGTTAAGTACACATTTACTAGCTTTGAAGTTATAGTTTATGTTCAAATACAACATGGTAAACAGTTCTTGGCATATAAATATTTTTTACATGGGGAGACATCAAGACATTGTCACTTTGGCTTTGAATTCATGGATGTCAATTTCTATCACAATTAGTGTCTCTAATCCATTGGTTTCCTCTTCTTCTTCGTTGTTTATAACAATGATAAAAGCACCCTCTTCTAACAATGTTTTTTCATTACCTTTCACTTGTCTTTCATTCTTTTTCTTTTTCAAGGTATGAAGGTTGAAATTGTCAACAAAGTATTTTGTCAAATCTTTCATTGCAAAAAACATTTCTACAATTTATTTATTTTTCTATTTTCACAATGATCAAAAGCATCCATAAATGACATAAATAATTCAATAGACAAATCTACCATTCTTTTTGTGAAGTTGAGATCAATATCCATGCATGGTTACTTGGATTATGTGGGTGTTTGATCCAAGTTATGGACATTAGACCAAAGAACTCATTCCAACCTTTCAAGTAAAGGAAATTGTTTCTAGTTGCATGTTTGAAGATTATGCCAACACATACTTTCTTTATAACTTCCTATAATTCTTTCTAGAAGAGATTGTTGTATGTATAAATTATTTTTAAAAAAAAATTGGCAGTAAATGGCTTTTTTCTTTTGTTTGTATGAATAAGGGTTTGGTTTTAATCCTTTCCATCACTTTCAACAGTTTCATGTGTTCAAATTTTTCTTTCATTGGATAGCTATGGCATATTTTTGTTGTTTTAGCTCTGATTTTCATTAGACTTAAATAGTACTACTATTGAATATGCATTGAACCTTTCAACTAATATGTTTGAGGCCATTTTTATCTTGTTGTATAAATGGTCCAAGCTCATCAATATTGATTGCTATTTTTTATTCTATTAACCCTCATGAAAAATAAACAAGACATACTTGCACAATCCATACACATCTTGCACAAAAAAAAACATGCATTCCATTACTATTAATGCATTACACGACTTTGTTTAGGACAATTTTCTATATCTTTCAAAATCTATCACCTTTTTTTGATTCTAGGATTTTATTAATGTCAATGACTTTATCTTTGGTAGTATTAAGGGGACCCTATACATCCAATGTTCATTCGTCACCCACTCCCCTAAATGACTTTTTACCATGGCTAAGTATCTAGTTGTTCAAAATATCAATGGCATCGTAAAATTATATTCTAAATGTATTGAGTAAAACCAAGTTCTAGTGGTGTCTATTTCACATTAACGGAACTCATTTTTTACGTTGGTGTACTTGGTGGTGTAGTTTCTTTCGAATATGTCATAAATTTTTTTAAGCATGTTAGGGAGCTTGGTTTTTCCACCTTGGTAGTGGTAATACTATTGGTCGACATTGGCTAGTTCATCTTTATGTTATAAGCAAGTATCAAATGATTCATATGGATCATTTTTTACTTCATTTGCATTTTTTGGCCATTTTTTAATGTAAGATTGATTCATTTATTTTGCAATCTATTTAGAACTTGAACATGTACTGTCACACTACCAGTGAAATCGCATTCTAAAATTTTGGTTCATGGGGTGTGTTGGCCATGGATTGTTTTTAAGAAGTTGTTGCAAGCTATTTAGAAACTTTGGGATAAACATTTTTATCGATGTCCCATATATCTTGTAATCTTGCAAGTGATTAGAAGATGTCAACCTTTGCTTGGAAGTTTGCATTTACACTTTTTAGGTTTTTTACAAATGAGTACAAGTTCAAGTCTAGTGGTGTTTAGCAAAAATGTGTGGATATGGATATCATGACATATTACAAATGAATAAATGAATTAAAAACTAGGCTACTTTGATTGATCCTTTGAAACTCACAACAAAAACTAAACTTGATACTTAAAATATTCCATAGTTGTAAACATTTCCACATGGTCACATTTTTATAAATGTATATTCAATTTGTGTATTTATTGCTATCATAAAGTGTAATGGACCGTTTGCATGGGACTTGCAACCTGAAAATGTTTACATAATTTGTAAGAGTAGCTCCAAAGGCCATAATATCTAAAAAGATTTGAACAACCAAAATTTGGTTGCAAATGCTATCTTAAATTGTATGAATAATCAAGTAGGTTTTTGTGTTCAATATATATTCTGACATCAAATGTTGTCCATATCAAGAGATCTTTATGTATAATCAATTGATAAGCATAAGATGATTAGGTCTTTTCCTTTCATTTGAAGTAATTAACACCACTCTACTTTCCATATTAGCTTGGATCTTGGTTATCCATATGGTTAGGCCTTTTTCATGCTTATTTTTTAGGTCTACTATTTGGAAGGAGAATATGGAACCTTCATGCCATTTGCCAAACCTCACATGATAAAAAAAGGTATTTTATTATGTAATGAAAACAATGAAAAAATCATGTCAACAATCTTAATAGTTAAGTATCTTAATTAATATCTAATCTAATGTTTGGAATGGGAGATTACACACATTGGAGCCATTTAAATTGTTAAAAATTGGAGTCATGGATTTGTTGATGACATGGAAGAATATTATTGTGTGTTATAGAATATTCTTCCATGTCAACATGATCTATTAAAAAATATACCCTTTGACATCCATGGAATATATTAAAAATATTTTTTTGTGCTGACACTCATTGAGGTGTAAAAGATATTAAAAGTTCATTTTGCCTTCACTTGAGTATTCAATTTTCTTGGGCAAAGTTTAGAATATGAACAAGCCTTGTTCCATTCCTGTTTATCCTTCTTAATTTTTTAAAGCTAAGTTATACATTTCAATTTTTTGCAAATTAGATAGATTTTGATGGAAGCAAATTTAACATTTTTGCAAACCTTTTCATCAATAGTAGCATTTAACATGCCTTAGAAAAAACATGACCAAAAGAAAAACCTTGAAAACCTTCATCTAAACTTAGGAATTGACATCTCACAATAAATTTCAAAGCAATTGTCATAATATTCAAATTTGACCTTTTGCCTTTGCCATATGCAATGATTTTTTAAAAACCCATATTGATTAAATAATTTTACCAACTTGTTAGCTAAGGTTTGACCAATTGTTTTTATTGTCTTAAACAAACTAATAACCATTTGTTTAGGTTGCCAATAAGATCCCACACAATTAAAAACAAGAGTAAATATATCATGTGCCCCCTTGGACATTCATAAATCAAAGCTTGTTGTTGTAGAAATGTAATTTGTTAATTTTTGGGAAAACATAATTAAAAGAAATGTCTCCATTAAATTTAAACAATATTTAGGGGTTTGCATGTTACAATGTACATAAAAACTATAACAATTTGATAGTTTTCAATACATGTCTAAGTTTTATGCATCATGGTGGAAATTTGGAAAACAATTTTCACTAAAATTTTGTAGTAGTCGATGGTTCATGTCCTAATCTATCATTATGTTGTGAAATCAATGCACATATGAATGATATAATAGTCCAACAAAATGCTATTTTGATTTCCAAAGATTAAAACATCTTTACAATTCCAACAAAAGGACCAAGAAATACTACATTTAATGATAAACTTTCCATGAAATTTTACACATTAAAAAAACCCTAAAACAAAATCTTCCCCATCAAAGATTTTAATTCTTCTTAAGGTTGTGGAATTTAAATTAAATGATTTTAAAATGTTCATTAGTACATTATGGTATGATAATGTTGATGACTATGATTTTTTCAACTTGAAAAATGTTCTTCCATTGAAGATTTACTTGGATGAAGTGTTTTCTTAATCATTTATCAAAAATAAGATGAAGTTTTCATTTTAAGAAAAATGAAAAATCACTAACAAATAAAGGTTTTTTAAAAACCTTTATTGAACCATTGATGTACATTTAGACAAATGCACATTATGATTCAATTTCAAATTCATGATTCTTATTACTTCTTTTAATTTTGAGGCCCACATCAATAGGTAGAAGAAAGGCTTGTGAAGAAGGGCAAGAAATAATGGTCATTTGGTTTAGCTTTGAGTCTTGAAATGAAAATGTAAATTTTGTTGGGTTTACAATGAAAATAACAAGTTCCTTCCTTTACACAAAACTCATCCTTCAATTTTCATTTGAATCACAAATAATCACCTATGGTTAAATTCCTCTATATATGTGGATTGTAGTAAAATTTGAATTTCTTCTCTTATTGCATGTATGGATTGAAACTTTTTCCTACTTCAAGTTTTCCCTGATAATTTAAAGTGAATGAAATCTTATGTATTGCTACTTTTGATACTATATGTAGTTCCAATTTTCAAACTAGTTGTGTCTGTCCAATACATGCTTGGTAAAACCTAAAATCATACATGCATGCCGTGTCTACTATCTTAGGGCAATAATAAGTTTTTATAACATAAAAAGCAACAACAATATAAACAAATTAAGTCAATTAAAAATTAATCTCATTATGATTTTTTTAAACTAAATTTTCATCAATGCTTTATTGAAGTTTTTAAAATAACATCAAATTAATTAAAAATATTTATCTCATAAATGGATTTTATATTAAAATGTTAATTTATTTAAAAATTGATGTGTTTTATTTTAATCAATTCTTTGCATAATCTTTCCAAATCAATTTTTTAAGAATCACATTTTAATAAGATTTAAAGGAATTGAAGCTAATTATTTGTATGTTTATCAAATGAATTTCATTAAAAAAAACTAATCATCAGAATTGTTTTTTGCATTTCATAGCGATATGAAACCTCATGATCTAAAAAGGCAAGTGACAACCCAAGAAAATTGAATGATACAAATACATGACTAAATCAGTTACCCAATATTCACATTTTGGGTATCAGTTCAAAAAATTCGCTGGATTTTGTTCTGCTAAGACTTGATTTAATGAAGAATAAGAGAAAATTAGTGAAGGCATAGATAGGTAAGGCAAATCCAAAATCGGGGTCGAAATTCTTGTGAGGACCAATTTAGGTGAGGAATTAAACCAGTTTGGTCCCTCTTTTTTTTTTTGGTCTATTGTTTTCATCCTGACTTTTGATCAAAACTAGTGCTAGTATCCTAGTTTGGGGTACTTTATGAAATAACTCTATTGTATCCAAAATGGCCAAAAGAGCAAGAAAGAAGGCAAACTCATTTTCAAAGATCTGCCAAAAAAAAGCTTACAATTTGTATGGTTACAGAGTACAAAACTACATAACATGGCAAAGTTGCACATAATTTCACAACCTAAGGTGCTAGTAGTTGATTGCAAGCAAGGTGCTAGTTGATTGCATTATAAAAAAGGTTGTGGTGATAACACCACCAGATTGAAATTAGGAAGGGAAAGTGTGTAACCAAAAAAAATCTGGAATCTTGCAACAAATTTTCATGGACAAAAAGTCATGGGTTTGGAGTGTGCATTTTTCTTGCTCGGGTTCTTCACAAAATGGGTGCATTTATTTTCTTGCTCAGATTCTTCACAACTGGTTGTTGCAGACAACTTCGGAGGGATTTGTCCAATTGTAGATTCAAGGCATCTAGCATTAGATTGTGGATCACATCTTAGGCCCCCAAAATTCCAATTGGATGCCTTAATGCAGGCATTTGGAGGTCAGTAGTAGTACTGCCACAGCAACTGTTGATTACTATTGAAACTCGTGTTCTTAGAATTGGAAGGAAGCATGTACATTCTTCCTTGTTTGGTGCTGTTCTCTGAAACTTTTTCAGGCTCTAAAATTGGATCTAGAAGAGAGCAGTGAAGACATAAGCTTTGATTCACAATTTGGTCCAGAGTTGTTCCTACAAGTTGAACAACTGAGATGATAGCCATGTATAGTGCTAACTCTGGTGCTTGCTGCAGAGGTTGTGCTGCATCCTCCTCACTGCACTTGCAGAAAGTTTGAATTGTGGTTGGACAACTGCTGCAGCTGGTAGTGAACTTGATTCCTTTCTGTTGTTGGTGAAGTGGTGGCACATCATGACCTGAATTGTGTCCATCAGCTGCCTCATTCAACACTTCTCTTCCTCCTCCTCTTTCCCATGCTCCAATACCATCACGCATAGCAACTGGATATGCACCATTATGCTCATTGTCACACCTTGACCCAATATAAGAACACATGAGGGCTGCTGCTGCACAGTTGATGAGTCTAGTATCATGGCACCACAGTTCACAAATGGAGCAAAACAGGCAGCAGATTGGAGCATG